>JACCDO010755561.1_pt1 | contig 28911 bp, 12 predicted proteins | sample 7446101 | NCBI WGS metagenome assembly JACCDO01 (sample SAMN15323440, study PRJNA562643) | freshwater metagenome | isolation source: river surface water | place: USA:Blue River Watershed | collected 2017-08-16
AATCCCCGGCGTTTCCACCACATGTCCTACCGCAGGGTCTGCGTTGTATTTCGCCCCGTCCCATAACATGAACTTAAAGCGGAAGCGTAGGGTAAAATCTTGTGCGCTAGTTCTTGCAAATGATAAACCATCAAGAATGTTTCCAGTGCTTTTCATAATAAAAACTTGGGTCAAATCCTTATTCCATAAAAACTTGTATTCGTTCTTTTTAGTACCGATAATCTCAAGTGTTTGTGTAACAACATCGGTTATGTCTAACGCATCTCCTTCGTTCTTGCCTCTCGGTAATTTCGGGTCGTTAAACGGTTCAGGGTTTCGTATCCAAATACCCACAATGTTCGACTTTTCATCCTTAACCACGTTAAACTCCGTTGAGATTGGTATCTCCATTGGACTTAAACGATAAGCACCATAAATCAACTGATCGAACGGGTCAGCATAGGTGGATACCACACGCTGATACTCTGCCTCGGTTGCATTTGGTAATGTTCGCATCACAATCTTTCTTGCCATGGCTGTATCGCTTTTTGATGTCAGCTTTATCTGAAAGATGGCCTCCTTTTGGTTCTTATCCTTATCCTCCAACTGATAACTCATCACTTGCTCTGAAAAGTCTCCATACCTTGATGTTTGGAATACATACTGATGCACCTCTTTGTTTGCTCCATCGAACTTATTGTTGAATAAGGCTGTATACAACTTCAATGGTTTTAAATACGTTGGGATGATGGTTGTTTTTACCCTCGCTGGTTGGATAGGTAAACCGCCCGTTTGAATACATACTTCAATGTTTGACCCCGGATTTGCTAGGGTTGGTACAGCCAAGTTGCTTAACAAACTTGCTGAACGGTTCAAGTATGGAGTAATGTCTTTCTCCCATTTTAAACTTCCTGCATAGGCCAAAATCTTCGATGGTTCTGTGGTTGTTAAAAACGTTGGTGTCGGTGGATTGGTATAGGTGATGTCCTCTGATGGGTCTTTGATGATTACCTCCAACTCCCCTGTTTTTACTGGTTGGTTGTTATAAGCTGGCCAGTTGTTAAAGAAGTGATACACGTAACGCTCACTATAAAACAAGTTCAACTTCCCTTCTTTGTAAAACAATGGCTTGGCATTTATCACATTCCCATCCGCATTTGGATATGATTTGGTGTAATCTACATAGGCTTTCAAGGATGTAAGCATTTTTTGTTTTGCTGCTTCTTTGATTTGTTGCTCTGTTACATTGGATGCCAAAGACAAGTAAGTTGTTTTTACTTTATCTTCTAAATGCCAATGTCCTACCGGTCCTTTGGTGTGGAATAGGTAATAAATGGTTTTGACTTGTGGTGCTGAACCATCTACCCTGTCGCTTACCGTTAAACCAATACGGTATTTTGTGTTCGGTCTCCATATTGGACTATAGGTATGTTCCATTCCTTTTACCATCGCTTCATACTCCTCTTGAATGGCTGCCTGGGCTACAATGGCTTGATTGTACACCTCGTCCTCTACGGTTAACCAACATAGTTGATGGATAAAGGTTCCACATCTTCCATATCCCTCTGGTCGTACATATCCTATGCCTGTATGGGCTGTAATGTATGCGTTTAAGTCCTCTAATGTTTTTTGTAACTTTTGTTTTTGACTTGTCTTTGTTTCGATTTGTTTGAAGAGGGTCTGTATGTAGTTTTTCTTCTTTTCTATATACAGCTTCATATCACGACATACTTTCTTTAAGTCAATGTAGTATTGAATACTTGCTAAATGGATATCGTCTATAAACTTGCTTACATCTGCCATAAAGGTAGCATACTCCGCATCTGTTGCTCCGTCGGCTGGTGGAAGTAAACTCATTTCCTTCAAACACGACAAGGCATTGGGTGGAAGTTGATATTCGCACAAGTTTTTAAAGCACGTTTTGTATTTCTGCTCCAACCCTGACAACTCCTCCTTGGCTGTTGTGTATTGAGTAGTAAGCGTGGTGATTTCGGTGGTGATAACCACGATCTCACCCTCCGTGTCTGCTATCTGTTGATAGATTATCGGATCGATTGTATTTCCTGAATAAGGGTCGTCTGCTGGGGTGACACAGCCTATATGAAATTCATTTGCGATGGCTAATTCCAAAGCTTGGATTTGTGTGTTTAAGGTTGATACAGCCAAAGAACCCAATGCTGTTAAGCGTAATTTCTTTAAGGCAACTAACTGCTCTTGCAACTGGGTTAATTTTACTTTATCACTTGCTTTCTTGCGAAGTACAATAAAATCTACACTGGCTGTAGTGGATAAAGAAAGGGTAATTTCTGATAATAACTCATCACGTGCAATTAGTTGGTAGTTGACCAAATTAGCACTCGTGCGCTCTTTGCCTGTATAGCAAAACACCTCAATAGCTGTTGCATACGTAAAGGCTTTTAAACTAATACTTCTAACAGGTTTTGGAAAATCTACACGTAATTCGCCCTCCTCAAAGCCTACGGACTTTTGGATGTTAAATACGTTTGGAAACTCCATTACTTTAGCTGGTTGTGAAAAAGTATAATTGATGGTATTTCCTGTATTCTTGGCATTGCTTGTAAACACTTTATTGGTGGCTACATTCTCCCAACTTTGACAACGTTTCTCTACCTTTCTTCGTTCACAAAACAACATTCCTGCTGTTAAACCAAATTTCTCTGGAACATACTTTCCGGCTACATCCTTATCGGTGTAGGAAAATGGCGATTGTGATAGTATACGCAAATGGTCGTATGCTGTGCCTTTCTTCTGCCAATACCCGATTTTATACTTACTCTTCTCGGCATCAAATAGCGTAAACTCTTCTGGAGTCAACATCGCTGTATACGGATTATAAGATTCCCATGCTGCGCCATTCTCACTCATCTCGATGGTGATGTTTTCTAGTCCATAGGCATGCGCTTGCTTGTAATGGATAGGTGTTGGTGGTAGGGTTTCTGTATAATCACTTGCCAAGGCTGGGGTGGTATAGCCACCGATTAATTTATTTACGTTTTCCGATGGATTTAAGCCTTTTTGGAATTGAATGTCAATATAACTATCCAATGGGATTGGCATCTGTGTGATTTCTGTGGTTTCTGGTGGTGCTGTTGTATAGGCTTCTAACTCAAAAACCTCATTGGATTTTATGTTAACTGCTTTTGCCAGGGATTTCAATGCTGCTTGTTGGGTATCTTGATTACCATCTAATGGCAATGGATAAATCGGATCGATTCGGCTTGGTCGTGGTGCTTTCTCCCATTTAAATTCAACGGTAAAGCATTTCTCAAAGCGTTTTCTAAAAATACGAACGCCAACACATAGTTCTGCTGAACCTGCGATTAAGAATGGTTGTGGTACTTCGACTGCTAGGGTTGTATTTACTGAAATAAAGAAGCCACATCCCATAAAACTTACATCTACTCCTCCACCTACTTTGGCATACGCTCCTATTTGTGGTTTTAAGAAACTAATGTGTCCTCCAACTTCTATGTATACATTGGCTTGTGCTTTTACTGCTCCCTTGCAATACGATTTATTAAACCCAAAGTCTACACGTGCCATCGTCTTGATTTCTCTGCGATTTATCATCAAGTACGATTTGGCTGTAAACAAACTCAATACCTCACAGGTAATTGGTTTCTTTTCTGTACCAAAGTTAATGTACCAAGCACTTGGGTTATCAAAGAAGTAGCCTGCTCCTACTTCAGCATACAGTTTTAATATCCTGCCTTGGTCTCCGATCTTATAATCGGCTCCAAAACTAAATTCTACGGATTTCTTTGGTTCATAGGCTACAACGGCAAAGAATGGTGGATCGGTGCCATCTAACCCTACGCGCGGACCTAATACATTGGCTTTTCCTTCCAAGTAAATGACACTTGGCATGGAAAGGAGTAAAAACAACTTGGTTGAAAATGGTTTTCCTTCATCTGCTGTAGTGGCAATGGTTGTTCCTACACCTACTGAAAAAGGCTTTTTATTGGAAGAGGTTTGTGTTGGTTTTTCAAACTTACCTAAATTAACTCCTTCTCTATTGGGAGCATTCTTTTTGGATTTGTAATAATCAAACCAACTTGCGGTATCATCAAGTCCTGTGGCGTGTTTGGTGGCAACATAGCGTTTTCCAAGTAATCCTCTAAAACCATAAATTCCTAATCCTGTTGAGGCTAATGGAATCGGTGATGGAAAGTCTAACTGTGCATCCACTATCCAAGCGGGGTACTTGGTATCAAAGCGCATGTCCATACCTCCATTTATTCCTACTTTGGGTAAACTAACATCTACTCCTCCCATGTATTCAGCGCCATTGACTGCTAAAAATCCATGGATAAGCACCGTAGCATCTTCCTTACTAGCATCGCCTGGTATGATTAAATCGATGGCTAAACTGTCAATCGAAATATGTGATTTATGTGTTTTTTGTTGGGCTGCATCATCGTCTATGGTGTAAAAATACTTTAGACCTGTTCCTCTCACATCTACCCCACCTGGATTGACATTCACACCTCCATCAAAGCCCCAGAAATTGTATTTTCTGTTATCCTGCTCATGGGAACCAAAGTGGATAGCCGTTACATTCAACTTCGCTGGACCCAATGGTACAGTGATGGATTTTGGTAATGGCAAAGTTCCGCCCTCAAGCTCAATGCGGCCGTTTTCCCAAATGATTAATTTTTGTAAATGGAATGGTTCTGTGATGCCTAATGAAGTGTAAACAATGGAAGTGTCTGGGAAAGAGAGGTCGGCGGCACATGCCAAGTAAAACTGGTCATCTTTCTCTCCAATTTCCACTGAAAACAAGGTAATCAAAAATTCATTACCTACTGGAATTTCAACTCCTGCTTTCACAGAACCGATAATCTTAAAATCACCATTATCATCAAATGACATCGTAATATCGATTTTCGTCGTATTGCCTTTGATAGGAACTGTAAGTGAACCTATTATATCAGAATGGACTACCTTTCCACGCTCAAAAACTACATCAAACTTGGAAAATCCTATACGGATGTTTTCTCCGAGTTTATAGGCTAATTCTCCGGTAACAGCTCCACCTCCTAGTGCTTTTAAGCCAATTGTACCTGAAATGCCTCCCGTACCGATGAGTAGTTTTTCTGCGAAAATACCCAACGTGGCACCGCTCTCTTGGTTGAACCATTTTTTTGGTAAACCGATGGTAGCAGAGTCGATGTAGACGCCTCTAAAGTCATTGCTTCTTCCATCGGCAGTGGCTTCCGGAATGTTGGTGGTAGTGCTTAGGTCGAGTTTTACATTTGAGAAAGCAAGAGTTAAGCCCGTATTACCAATTTGGGAAGGTGTAAATAAAAAAGAGTTTTCTCCTTCAAAATTGACTCCTGATTCTGTCGAGAAATTAAATGAACCAACGTGATATTTAAGTTTTGATTTTATAGTTTCATCCGTCAAAATATTTCCAAAAGCATCAATTGGTTGTAGCATCTTTCTTGGAAATTCAAGAGCAATAAAAACATCTTGTATTTGAGCAGTGATGAGAGGTAATAAAAACTTTTTTAAATCAGTAACTTCAATACCTAATAAATCTTCTAGTAGAAATTTTTCTAAAACATCAAGTAATTCAGAATTAGAAGAATTGTGGTCAAAATATAAATCTGAAATAACAGAAAGAATACTAATACCAGCATTTTCAAATTCATATATTAATAAATTAATATTTTCAGGTATAGTATTAGTAGATTCAGAAACAAAATTTCGAGTAGTATATTTCGCGTTATACTTATTAATAAACGATTGTAAATAATCATCGGAATCACTTTCAAAAAAATCTAATGTTCTTTGAATTAAATCTTCATCGGAAATATCGAGTATTTCATAAACTAATTCAAAGTAACTTTTAAATTGAGCAGAAAACTTATCTATTGAAAATGAATTAATAAAGTTAATTACCGGCCATGAGTAAGTAACTTTTATAGGTAAAGTAGTAATACCAGGAGTTTGATCTTCTGGATTTATAGCGATACTAATTCCTCCAGTAGCAGGAATATCAAAACCGATTCGTTTTAATAGAACAATTTGTAAGTTATAAATTCCAGCTGATCCAAATTCTGTTTCATCCATTACATAATCTTTGTAATAAATACTCGATAACATTTCTTCGATACCTTTCTCAATAAATTCAAGTGAATTTGGTATTTTACTCAGTGGAAGAATGCTCGATAAAGAAGGATAAAAAATTTCTTCTGACATAATTATAATTTTTTCTGTATTATTTAGTTCTCTTAAAATCAATATCTACAATATCTCCATTTTTATATCTCACATAAAAAACAGGTACATATTGTTTGTAGAATATTTGATTTGTTTTTGGGTCAAGTTCTTTAAACCATTCAATGTTTTTATATTGAGGTTCATTATGTTCTTCTTCAGTATATTTTTTTGTATGGTCAATTGTGATTATTCTCCAAACACTATCTTCCACACCATTCGTATAGTATCTCTCTTCTAACGTTTCTCGACCTCCTGTAAAAATCCACTTTCCGTCAGGTAAACCATCTTTAAAATTTCCTTCACACATATTTTTGAACGTAAATTTGCCATTGAGAGGAAATTTATCTTTACCTTTCGATAAGTAAACAGAATCATAATTTTTCCAATTAGTTTGCGACATCAAACCAATATCGTTGCAATCTTCAAATACTTTGTTATTCCATAAACTAAAGTGAGTTAAAAATTCAGAAGTGTTTTCATTAAAAAAATAATCTCCTAAATATTCATCTTCATTTTTATTGCAGTTAAATAGAGGTGAAAAGACATGACAAGACGTTGTTTGAGTTGGAATCAAGTTACTTTCGTTACATCCTCCCAATATATAACTGTTTGTTACGAATGAATTATTTCTATCATCATTATTCTCTTCTATTAAATAACTGTTTGATAGGAATGAATTATTTCGATAATCATTATTGATAGAACTTTCGACAGAAAATTGTTTGCCTTTTAACGCAAAATAAGGTGATAGAAAATAATCTAACGATTGTATATTATTAATAACATTTAAACTTGGTAAATCAAAAACAGATTTTGTAAACAATAAATTACCAAATTCTATATCAACAATGAGTTTCTTTAATTGACTGAATTTTTCAATATTATTATGGATTGAAATATAATTCTGGATCATGGTATTAATATATTTTTTTTCGTGTCTTTTATAAAAATTTTTCAAAGGGGTATTTATATCGTAATAAATATTTACATCTCTTGAATCTCTTTTTGTATAGTAAATTTCATGATGATCTTTTAATTCTAAAATTTCTAATTTGGACAAATAATTGAGATCATCTTGTGTCAAAGATCTATTAATAGAAACAAAAACTAATTCTTTCAAGTTAGGATATAAGCTAAAATCAACTTGAACTTTACTTATTGGAGATTGAATTAAGATTAATCGTGATACATCATTATTATCAACATCAAAACGATTGTAATAATATTGGCTATCATAGTAATGTTCATTTGGAGCGCCCTGAATTCTCTCTGCAAATTGATGACAATATAACCTAATTGGAAGTGTGTCTTCAATGATATAAAATGGTTTCTTTCTATAAGGTTCAAATTTTTCTATTTCTTTTTCATCAATATAAAATTTTGGTAAGTCTTCTTTTTTAATTTGAAAACCATATTTATTTTCAAAACTCACAATATTTCCATCTTTATATACTACCTTAGCCGCAACATAAAAAGGTTGATTGTATTCTGGATGAAATTCATATCCTTTTCTTTTCAAATCAGTGATTTGGGAATTTCTTAAACGTATATTTTCATCCATTTTTTTGTATATCCAAATACCGTCTTCAAGTCCATTTTTATACGTTCTAATTTCTTTTTCTGATTGGTCTTTATTTTCAAAAAACCAATTTCCATCTGGCTGTCCATTTACCATTTTACCTCTTACCAAAACGTGGGTTGAGTCATCAAAATCTTTTAAAATAAATTCACCGTTAAAAGGAAATTTATTTTTACCTCTAAATAAACACGTACTATCCGTTATATCGCAAATTTCATTTTGTTTAATTCCTTTAGTATAACAGTCTTTATATATTTTATTATCCCATTGTTTATAATAATTATAGTCAACATAATTATGATGATTACAATCATCTTCATAACGATAACTATCAATCCATTCATATGCATTTGTGCAATTTGAAAAAGGAGAAATACAATAAAATGAGGGTGTAAATTTGTTTTGAGTAAAACTTCTATATCCATAAGGATTATCTGGACTTAATGAAAGTTCACCGTATTCTATTTTATTGGAAGAAAGCACATAATGTAGGGAGAAAAATGGGGAAAAATAAGTACTATACAATCCTTCTAAATTTGGCAAATCAAACACCTTTTTCGTACTTAAAACTTGGTCAATTCTTCCATCTTTTAATCTAAGCTCCTTAAGTTTTTTCAAATGTTCAATAGAATTATGAATTAAAATGTAATTTTTAAAATCTAATGACCTTGTTGGGTAATTATAATATGACAACTCAAGTTTTTCAATATTTTTCAAATCCTGAATATCTTTTATGGTTAGGTCACAACCATAACTTTCAAAAATTAACTCTTGTAGATTTGGATATTCTGAAAAATCAATGTATAATTCTTTCAAAGGGGGTTGTTTAACTATCAATCTTCTTACTTCAAAACGATTAACTGGTTGAATTGTATCACCAAAATGATAATTAAAATAAATACTATCTAAGTCATTGTATTTTTTATATGGATAAGAAAATAAACGAATTGGTAAATTGTCCTCAATTATATAACAAGGTTCATTTCTTATAGAATCAAAGGGCACAAAGTTTTGTGCATTTAGATATATACAAAAGAAAATGAAAAATAATATGGTTATGTATTTATTCATTTTTTATTAAAAAATTGTTTCATTTACGAAATACAAATAATCACTATATGTTACATTTTTTGCCAAACCAATTTTAGTATTTTGATAAACAATAGTATTTGCAACAACTTGTTCTAATAATTCACGACGATTATTTTGTCCTGATTCTGAAACTGGTAGGTTGATTCTTGTTTTAATTCTCTCAATGACATATTTCATTATTGCAAAACTTCTTAAACTACATAACAAGGCATTGTATGAAGGTATTTTCTTTGTTTGGTTATTTTCAATTACTTCTAAATAATCATCATTCAATGCACTATCAAGATCATTCACACCAAAATTTGTGAATGAATTCAACGTATCCATTAACGAATTGATATCTGAATTATTTTTCCAACGATCTGGTTTATCTAAACGTGAACGAACTGGATCTACCGATGAACTGATAGTAAACAAAATCGATTTACTATCAAAAAAATGATTTTTAAATGAGCTTGATCTGAGTTTACCTAAAATGCTTTTTGCTTTTTCATTTTCTTTAGGATTATCACCTTCGTATGTGTCTTGTTCAGCTTTAAACTTAGCATTTGTTTTAGTCATATTAAAATAATAGGCCGAATCTGAAACAATCTTATTATTTTCTTCTTTTCCAACAAACAAAGGAGTCAATTCAAAAAACACATTTTCATCAAATACATTTTGTTCTGGTTCCAGTGCATTTATTTTGTCAGCAATATCTTGAATGGCTGCTGCTTGATTATCTAATTGGTCATCTAAATTAGTCTTACCATCTCCTTTTATTGTAAATGAATCAGATTCAAATAAATCATTGACTTGAATTGAGAGTAAATGTTCATTAGGTAAATTATTTACAACCAACATTATTTCATCAGAATCTATATTTTTTTTAACGTCCGTCGGAACATCTTCTAAAACAACATAATATTTATTGTTTGGACTAAATTCAATAAACTGGAAAATTTGAGTGTCTGCAACATATGATGCGACTCTTTTTCCTGAAGCATCAGTGAAAAATGTTACATTAGGTTTAATTGATATTACCGGAGTTAGAGCTGAATTACTTGTTAAACTAATATTTGGTTTAGGGTTAAGTACTTTAAAATCACAAGGAGTGAAGGAAGGTTGGGATGTTTCTGATCCTTTAACAAAAACACAAACTTCATTTTTATTAATATATATTTGGATAAAAGATTGAGTAGTTTCATCATTTATTCCAAATAAATTAATGTGAAATTGTCTTAAATTAAAAATTTGAGAATTTATCACACGTACTTTTAATTGAGTGTTTTTTAATTCATATTTATAATCAAAAAAAAGGATACCAAATAAACCTACTCCCAAAATTCCATTGGTAGATCCACCATCTCCACATGCTAAAATTGTATTATCAAAAGACTGAATATTTTTATTACCTGTGATTTTTTTATATAAACATAATGTTTCAAAATTTATATATTTAGAAAGATTATCTTTTAAATTTTTTAATAGAAAATATATGAAAATATCTTTGAATTTAAAATTCAAAGATTTATAATTCATAAATTCAACATAACTCACGTAATATTTAGTGTTTTTGTCACTTATATCACCAATTATATTTGAGATTAAATTATATCTACTTTCTCGATCATAATCATTAGCATTATCCTTGTTTTTATTATGATTGAATATTTCAGGTATATTTGGTTTTAATAAATCCTTAAACAATTTGTTTAGATTATTTTTTTCTTCCACACTAGTAAATGAATCGATTATGATAGAACCAGATAATTTACTTTTATTGTTTTCTGATGTTATTAATTTATTCATTAAATAATTTACAAAATCATTTTCAGTATTATAAATTGTTTGAAGTGAATCCTCATAAAATAAATTCAATAAAACCGAATATTTCCATATGGTGTAAATCAGACACGCTTCTGCTAACCAAGGTATGTTCGCTGGTGGAATTGTAGATGTAATTGAATTATTGTTATTTATGGTTAAATAATCAAAAATTTTAGTTCTGATTTGTGTCGTTGGGACATGAGTTGATGAAGCAATTTCTGCTTTGAATTCCTGTAAACTACCTGTTCCAGTATATAATGGAGTTGGACAAACACGATTTACAAGATCAATATTATCATCTAAAACAATATCAGACGCTGTCAGATTTTCATCTACAAAAATTAAAGACTGTTTTTCACCTGATTTATCATCAGCCCCCCAAGCATAACATGTAATTTCACCAAGTTCTGTTAAAGAAAAATCTGCATTTTTAAATCCTGCTAATTTAACTGTGATTTTAGTGTATTTTTGGTCATTAATATCAACACCTGAAATGCGATCTGTAATACGCAAAAAAACATCTAATTTTGCATCAATTTTTTCTGAATCTACACCTATATTTTGTAATAATGACTTAATACTTTGCTTTTTAAATAAGAAAAGTACCATTTCTTCATCTGGTTTCGATTCAATTATTTTAAGTCTTGAGCTCGAAACTTCACTATCATATTTTTTAAACTGTAATATGTATTTAGTTCCACCGTTAATAACTCTTGTACTTTTTTCAATTCTATGTTTACTGAATTTTTGGTCTAAATATTGAATAAAACTATCGTAAGATTTACTAATATCACTAACTAGATTAATAGGAGCTGTTTTTGAGTTATCTCCAGGTGATTTGTCTTTTGCAAATGCAAATAGTGAATACATTTTTTCATCTTCTCCATATCCAATAGATGTAAAATAACTAGATCCTAAATCAGTTTTTAAATATCTTTCTTCATTAAATACTTTAGTAATTACTTTGTATTTTTCAGTTGAATTATTTTTTACTTTTTCAAAATTCAACCCCAATGATAAAGGAGCAAATAACCAATCATAATTTGATTTATAATCTGGAATAATACTCGGTTCAGTTAATGTTCCATACGCTGCTTCAATGTACTTAATTCGTATGTAAGATGAAATAGGATTTTTACCCTCAATATTATTTTCAATAATCAATTGAATTAAGCTTTGTCCTTTAATTGATTTTTTATTTCCCTTTAAATCATAACGTTTATCTTCAATATTTCCTGAATCTTTAATTTCATTATTAATATACCCTTGGGAAATATAAATTAATGGATCACTATTAATTATTTTCAGTACATTACCATCAAGCCTAGTATTTGGTAATAATAAATTAACGAGAATAGTTTTATTAATTATCCCATCTGGAAGATTATCCTTATTAAGTATAATTATAGGCCAACTAGCATCCTGATATAAATTTTGAGCAAATAATTTTGATGAAGGTGTGCTACCATTCCCATTTAGAATCTCTAGGTTAATGGTGTCATAATAATTTTTGAAATAATTAAATGACCTATTGAAATTATTTCTAACATCTATATAAATTTTATCTTTATTTACAAACGAAGCTAAGATTTCAGTATATATTTCACGATCAGTATGTATTGTTGTATTAACATCCGTACTTTTCCTAGATTTTACTCCTCGAGGACTGTTCGTTAATGAACCATAAAATGCCGCAACATCCATATAATGAAGAACTTGCTCTTTTATTGCTTTTTTCTGTAATTCTGTTCCTGTTACAGGATTTTGGATATAGTTATCTTTATTTTTCGCAATCGAAATGGTTGGATTACTCAATACATCATCTAAAATAATTTCTATACCAAATTTTTCGTTATTAAAATCACCAATATAACTTCCTGCCTTTATTTCAGGAAGTTGAAATTTATCTACAAATACATCCTGATTATTATTGATCGAAAATAAATTATCTATTAGATCTGAATTGGTAAGAGATGCCGCAATATTTGTTCTTAAAATATTTGAATTAGCTATCTTCTTGTCCTTCAACGCCTTGTTGTCACTATTTAGTTTATTAAATTGCTTTATGATTTCAAAATATGCATTATTAGGTATTGTTTTTGGGGTTTGTAAAGTATATTGAAGGGGTGAATCTGTTTTTTTTTCACCAAATACTGAATTTAAATTTATACCTCTATAAATAATATATTTAATTGGCGCAAAATTTTGAGAGGTGATTTGTGTAATTAGTTTTGAAGGTCTTAAAACAATATTTACAATATTAGAATTCCTGTCAACAGGTACTATTGCAATTGTTCCATCCAAAATAGCATAGGCATTTGGAATTTTAACTGAATTACTTTTATGCCAACTTGTTAAGTTGTATCTATTATCTGTAGTTGGCCCAAATTCGTTTCCTTGTCCTGGTATTTTATCAACTAAATCTAAATCTGTAAAGAAAAATATATCACTCATTTTTATTATTTAAATCTTGTTATTCAACTAATTAAATTAACTATGTCAGCTGTTTAAAAATTGTTTATTTAATACTTATTTTTTTAACAATTGGATAAACATTTTACTCCTTCAAAAATTTATTTTTAATGTATTCTGCAGAATTCATAATTTCAGGAAACAAAGTACCTTTGTTTATACTTAAAACATCAAGTTCTTCTCGTATCTGCTTAAAAGAATTTTTATTTTTTTCAGAATTTTTATTTGAAATTATTAATCGTTTTCGATTGTTATTTTCATTTTTTAAATGAAAATTTATCTCGGCAGGTTTTGAAAAATCATCTTTATTCAAACCAACAATAATAAATGCACCATCCTGTTTTTTAATTCTTTCATTATCTAGTTTAGGTTTTACAACACCACTTGAAATCATATCTGTTGGTTTAATACAATTTTGAAAATATGGCTTTTCATTTTTTATATTATGTATTAAAAATGATATTCCTTCACTTTTATTAAAATCCTCAATTAATTTATTTAGGATAGATTCATCATTTTCAGAATTGTATTTTGTAACGTATTGATTTAATTCAGAGAATTTTTTCTCTCGTTGTGCCAGATTTGATAAAACAGAAACATAATCACTATCATAGTATTTTATTTCTTCTTTTTTTACTGAATAAATCAATACCTCACTCGGTATATCATCATGTTTTTCATTTTCACATGCAAAATATAAAGCAATTAAAGGGTTTGAAGTGATGTCTAGTAATCTTGTAGGTAATCCATAATGTTGCATTTTTGTTAATTTCTCAAAAGTAGATTTGTGTCCAATAAATTGAGAAGGATTTTTTAAAATAATTTCTTTAAACATTAAATGTTCATTTGATGGACCTTTGGTATATCTATATATACTTGGAATATCTTTTCTTTTAAAATCACTATGACCTCTAAAAAAATATACATTTTCTTCATTTGTTACACAAAGGTTTTTAATAGAAGTTAAAAAACTTGATAGATTATTTACAATTTCAATTCTACCTTCATCGAATAGAAAATTATCTTTAAAAGTGTAATTTTCATTTAAATAAATTTTCAATAATCGATTTAAAAGAGTTACACGATTATCAAAATTATTATACTCTGTTTTATCACCTAGATTCTTATTAAAAAATTCTATATTTTTCAATAACTCATTGTAAAGTTTGTTATTATTTTTTTCAGGAATATACTTAAAAACAGTGGTGTTTAGTCCACTTAATGAAAATTGAATTAAAATATTTTTTTTTTCTTCTTCAGTAAAATCAGTATTAAAATCTAAATTTTTAAACCGTATGTTATTAATAGAATTTTCAAAATAAAAATATCCTTTTTCTATTATTTCATTATGAATGAATTCAATCTGATTTTTTGAAAAAAAATCTTTAGAAATGATTGGCTTACATTTTAATTTATAAAATCTCCATCTATGATTTTGATTTTCTCTATATAAATATGGAATTTTATATAGCTCATTTTTTGACTCTAATTTTTTAAAATAAGCAATTAATGATTTTTTAGTCTTAAATAAATAATCTTCACCTAATTGAATAATTAGTTTTTCAAATACATCTGAAACTAAAACACTTTCTTTATCATCTAAAACTTTATAAATAGCCTTATTAAGCCTAGAAATTTCATTATTATTTAATTCCATAATCTATTCCCCACACTCCCAATCTAACTTATCACTTTTCGCTACATTATTTTTCCAATGTAAAGCTTGAAGATTACTTAATTCGTCTCCTCCATCATTAGCAACTGGATTAATATGATCTATTTCCCAACCAAAATCAGAATCTCTATTACCATGGTCAGAAAATTTTATGGTATATCCACATTTATCCATTCTATAAACACTAGGGTCTTTTCCACTTATGGTTTGTGCATTACTCCACACAAGAAGAATGGTTAATTGTGTCCATTGTCCACCTGTTTTAGTTGTGTTTTGTTTTCTTGACATATTTTAAATATTATTTGTTTCTTTAATTTTATTGAGATAATTTTTCAAACTATAATACATCGCTATACCTGATTCGATAACCATAACAAATCCAATTTGAGTTTCAGAAAAATCATTGATTTCTTTAATTGTAGTTAACGCATCATTAACAGTTAAAGGCAAATTTGGATCAACATGACTACCACCTTCTTTATTAGCAAAGTGAAGTATAATGTCTTTGCGAGTAAAATGTTCTTGCAATAATGGATTTTTAAATAATAGACCATTCCACCAATCATCTAATGTGTTCCAAGTACGAAAATAATCTTCATGACTTTCAATAGATTCATCAAATCTCATTCTTGGTAATTGACATCGAATACACGTAGACAAACCTTCTAAAAGAGTTCCTTTTAATGGTGTTCCATTCGCATAAAAAAAACATTCAGTTTTAAAATTATTTCCTGGATGGTTTTCTAACTGTTTAATTAATGAATGACTATTATTAGTATCATGAATTAAAGTTCTTATTGAAGAAGCAATACGTTTAACTTCAAAATAATCACCTTTTTCAATTTGGTTTAATGAATTTTTTAAAAAACCTAAATTTTCTTCTCCAAGCTCAATTAAATTTTTTAATGTTCTATTTGTCATGTTTTTAATTATAATTATTTAATGCAATGTAATGTAATTTAAGTTTGATTAATTTCAATTAGTTGATTTTGCAGATAACCTACCCTACTTTAAAATACAAATCAGCTTCAGCTTGTCTTCTTTTGACTAAACCAGCTAACACTTTACCACCAGCGTGAGTCCATTTATTAAATTCAGCTCTGATGGTTGGGTCAACAGGATTAAGATTTACTTTTTTAAGTAATGTGGAAGCCTTTAGGTTATTAATTCCTAGGTTGTAAGCAAAAGAAACCAAGGCATCGTATTGATTTTGATTAATCGTAGATGTCACCATGATTTTCAACTTATTCTCAATCATTACTAATTCTTTACGAAGCAATTCTTCCGCTTGCTCTTTGGTAATTGTTGCCGTAAGAAGGTATTTTTCTTCCGCAGTGTCTATCAAGGTACCAAAACCAATAGTCGGTAAACCAACAGCATCTTTATACATTTTGGGTTTAAACCCTTCAAATTGTTCTATTAATAAAATTCCGTTTTTTCCTGTATTCATAATTTCTACTTTTTACTTTTCACTTTAAACTTTCTACTTTCCACTTTCAACTTTCAACTCTCTACTCTCTACTCCTTTTCCACTTTCTTACTCACCGGTTTCGTACCTGCCCCACGAATAGAAACAACTTTACTTAATAAATCAAACCAAAACGGAGCTCCAAAGGATATAGCGATGGCAGTCAGAAAATACCCTAGCAATTTTCGGAATGATAACCCTTTCATTATGAAAGCTACCTTCTGTTTCCATTTTAATTTGATAACTATCTCTTTTTTACACCTAGGATTACATGAAGCATGTTTTTTCCATGTAGGTTTGCACTCTATCCATTTTTTCGTTTCTGGAAAATGCCATCCTAATCCAATCACAGCGTTTGCGTTTTCTATGTCCGATCTAACAATAGAGTCCGTTTTTTTAAAGTATAGATTTGCAATTGAGTCGTGGTATTCCGACAAATGACCTGTTGAATCTTTATGTGAATCAACATATTGTACAGACAAAGCAGTCATCTTTTGCGCTGCATTTTTATCCGTAGCTAATTTATGAGCGATTTCAATTGTGTTTACATTAAAAATGAAAGCTAAAGACAACCCTATCAAAAGTGTAATTAATTGACTTTGTTTTTTATACCAGCCAGAAGCTCTGTGCATCGTTTCGTCAAACCAATTTTCTAATTTTTCTTTGAATAGCTCCAAGTCGTTATTAGAGTTATCTAACATGGTTAACAACAAGGTCTTGGTCTCACTAATTTCATGAAGTGTTGAAGCACCACGTTTGATATAAATAAATTTTTCATCCGAAGCCAAACCTTCAATACAGGCAGTATCTCCTTCCAATTTTCCTTTATCAAATAAAATTTTCAGAACCGCTTTCGAAAAGAAATCAGCACTAATATATGAGGGTCTTTTTGAAATTTTATTTTCACCTAAATACTTAATCAAAGGTTCATTATAAAATAATTCAACAAATGACATCTCCCCTTTTTGTTTTGGTTTTGGGCAAGTAAATCTGAAATAATAGATAAACCCTTTAAGTCTTTTAAAAACAGATTTTAAGACATCCAATAACACACTCCAAAAAGTATGTTCGGTATGAAATCCATCGTCCAACATACGCTTAATGGCCTGCTCTAATTTTCTCCCTCTCAAATTCAAATTTGCTGCTATCCCCTCGTTAATTGTAGTAGCCAACAAACTATATATCAAAAAGATAAAAATCAAACCTATCACTACATCTAATGCTACATTATCAAACATAAAACACAAAAATTACCTGTAAGCAATCAAATTGCTTAAAATAAAACGAACTAAATAATATGAGAATAATCAAGTTGCTGATAATTCAAGAATACATCAACAACTTGTATTTCTTGACTATCCTATATAAAATCCTTCAATGAAAACAGTACCAGTATAGGTAGTAGCATCAGAAGCAGTTACAACCTTTACATAAATTCCTGTACTTGCAGGACATGAAATACGCGATGAACTTTCAGCACGTAAGGTTAACGCCGTAAACTGATTTGCCGCCCAAGATGAGTTTGGCAAAGCTTGATTACTAACAAAATCAGCATAATTAGAAGCTGTATGCCCTACTGAAATAGATGGTCCTGTAAATCCTAAAGAAGCAATAGTATCAGCATGAAACCACACATTGGTAATTACAAATCTTCCTTTAGCACTATCTGTAGTTAGTAATAATGTAGAACCAGCAGTTTTACAGTTAATTTGTACTTTAGCAGTGATTTTTCCAGTATTTGATGAACCAGCAACTTTCGAATCTACATACGTTTTTACTGCTTTTTGAGAAGGATATTTTGTATCCGAATTGGAAGCTAAAGTACCATCCGTATCTTTATTTGTAGATGCTTCAACGCCACTTACATCTGCAGCTGTGATATTCGCCCAATTCGCTTTACCGTCAGAAGTTACCGATTTTAAAAACTTACCTGTGCCTTCCGTTCCATCTAATAAACGAAGTGAGTAATTATAATGACCATTCGTTGCAGAAAATTCACCACCAATATTGGTTGAAGTTCCTGAAGTAAAATCAACTACCCCTTGTGTACCAATATTCAAGGTTGGATTTCCAGAAGCTTTACCAGAAAGTCCCATATTAAAAGAACCTGATGTAACACCTGTAGCAGAAGCAATTAACCCTGTAGCATCAACAGCACCCGTAATCTGTGTTTTAAAACGACCACTCACTGCAAAATTAGAAGTCACAGCATGTAAATGATAAAACGTATTTGTTATATCTCCTTCACCAATAGCAACCTGACTACCCGTATCTTGGATACTACCATTCGTTAAATTTTTAGAAGTCGACCATCTTGGGACATAATTTACTGTTCCAGATCCTGTTGTAAAAGGAGTTAAATCTTGGTCACCCGTATTACTTCCTGAAAGCGTTGAAATTCCTAAAATCGTTTTGATTTTATCCGCTGAGAAATAATCTAAAATTGCCTTAATTACAGGGAATTTTGTTGTACTTGTTTCATTTCCAGTAATAGTAGCTACTTTATTCGCAGCGTTTTCAGGAGTAAAACCTAAATTTGCTTGGTAATTAGCATCCACCCAGTCATGTACTGCTTTCACAGATGGATACTTAACATCAGAAGCTGCATCTGTAGCAACAGAAGTTGATTTATTTGAAGTGTTTTCCTTTTGTCCTAATTGTGTAGAAACAGTGGTAGCAAAATTCGCATCATTTCCTAACGCAGCAGCAAGTTCACTTAAGGTATTTAATGCTTCAGGAGAAGTATTCACAATCGCAGCAATACGAGCATCTAATTCATCTGAAACCGCTTGCGTAGTTGGATATAATACATTGTTTTTTGTAGTGAAATCAGTTGCTTTGTTTGCTACGTTTTCAGCAGTATATCCCAATGCTGGTGATAATTCACCCAACCCAATTTTTACCGCATTTAATTGTTCATCAACAAAATAAAGTAATCCATCTTTAGTAAAAATTGAATTTGCTTGATGATTTGTAAGGGTGGTGCTATTATTTAAAATAACCTCGTCAAAATTTGGAGTATCATTTTGAGTCACCACTTTTCTTGCTAATTGTCCACCATCAACATAGTATAGCTCTCCTTCATAAAAAACGACAGAATTAGCTGGTAAATCAACCAAGGTTGTTTGGTCAGAAAATGAAGCTTTATTTAAATTCGGTGAACTTCCCTCTGTAATCAATTTCGATGTTTCACCAGTAGCATTTACTTTATACAATTCATCATTGTAAATAAAAATGGTATTCGCTGCTTGCGGAATTTGCGTTGTTTGATTCACTAATTTAATAGTATATAACTCAGCTACATCATTTTTAGCAACTACCTTTTTTGCAGAACCATAGCCATCTGTCCAATATAAGTCATCTCCAGTAAGGAAAAGTGTATGTGCAGGAGGCGTTTCACCTGTTGGTAAATTAGCTAAACTCAATGTATTCAAAGCAGCATCAGCTCCATCTAATAAAATATCATACGAAATTCCAGCACCATCTACATAATACGGTCTATTTCCACTCACATACAAAGAATATGGAGTTGTTGAAGGAGTTGTAGTATTAAATACAACCTCTTGAAAATTAAAACCTAAACCAGTTAAAATTTGTTTTAACGCTTCCAAACTAATGCGTTTTGTTGTTCCTCCATTTACAATCGGAAGAAAATCTGTACCTACTGCATTTACTGCTAATAAGTTTTCTAATTGTGATATTTTTTTATCTGACATAATAATTTATTTTAAAAATTTATAATTAAGATCTGTTGTAGAAAGTATATCCTTCTTCTTTTCTTCTAGAATTTATAAAGTGTAAACCACTTAAATCAATACGAAAACCACCTAAATCTGATGCCAAAGTTGTATTTATATCTTCTGGTACTAAGATATCATTGGTGAAAGGTGGAAGAGTAACAGCATTATTTTCAGCAGAAAGTCCAATATTCACTTGATTAAAAGATGGAAATTTGGAATCTTTTGGTAATACCGAAGCTAATTGTGTTAAAGGATTTGATTTAAAATAACCATTTACTAAACTAGTAATTGCATGTATTACAAATCCACCATTTGGTGTAATTTCTAGTGTTACTACCGTTGATAATGGGATGCTATAATCATCATTTGGATTATAATTCAACTGATCCACCACATATCGTTGAGAAAGGACAATATTTCTGAAGAAAACTGACTTTGAAGGACCTGCATCTAATGGTATAACATTAAAATCTTGATTCATTGAATACATATGTAATAATCCATCATTATTATTATAAAAAGTATTTGTATCAACTTTCACACTTTGGTAATTTTGTGTTTCATCTCCAAAGACATAAGGAATAAATAAAGTACCACTCAAATATGTTACCTTACCAACTTTTCTATATTTAGGATAATTAGTTGGATCGGGATGACGATAGTGACTACTTACATTAAATCTTCTCCATTGAGAATCATCACCTAAAACTTGACTAACGGAAGCTCTAAATTCATCGTTTTTTATCCCTTGAGAAATTGGTATTAAATCATATGGGCGTAGTTCAACTACTCGATCTAATTCTTTAATATATTTATCTGACATACTGTAATTTTTTATTCATACAAACTTTTTGTGTAGGTCATATATTTATTGAAATAATTATTCAAATAAGAAATCCCATCTAATGATATTCCAAAACCACCCAACTGATTAATTTTTGTTGTGTCAATATCTTCAGGAGCTACTACTTGAACATTATTAATCGTTAAAGGAGGTATTGACATCACATGATTAGTCCCAACCCCAACACTTACTTGTGAATAATCAGGAAATGGTTGCCCTTGATGAATATTCGTAGAGAGAATACGATGTGGATGTGCACCAAATGCATCTATTCCTGATGGTAAATCTTCAAAATCAAAAATTCCAGCTAGTTGAAATGTTCCTGCTGGATTAATAAGAAATAAAACAGTAGCAACAATTGGAACATTGTAATTTTGCTCATTTTGCACAAAATCTAATCTTCTTGAAAGAAGTACATTTGATTTTAAAAATCGAAAATCAGGTCTCGCCTCAAATGGTAAATTAAACCCAGTATTTGAATTAAAAAACAATGAACCAGCTTGAGTATAACTTACAAAATTTGTATCTACTAACACCTTAGAATTGGATGCGTAAGGAATGTACAAACTACCTCTCAAATGAACCGTTTCACCAATTACGCGATATTGAGGTATCGCCCAGTTCGTAGGATAAGGATAATTTGGTTTTAAAATAATATTTTGCCAGCCAGTATCTCCACCGACTAATTGTTTAACAGTAATGTTTTTTGTTTGTCCATCATTTACAATCGGTATCAAATCATTTTCTGTGACTTGTGTTACTCTTCGCAATTCAGAAATTTTACGATTATTTGCCATGTTTTTATTTTTATATTTAATTAGTAATTATTGATAACCGATGAATTATCCCAACTCAATTGGTCTCCATTTTCTGTTGTCAATACGTAATTGAATTCATGTATTAAGTGTTTAGTATCTTGTGGTATATACACTTCACAAGTTTCTAAATCCAAGTAATTTCCATATTCATCCAATAAATGAAAAGTATCTTCTTCTTGTAATCGACAAAATGCAGCTTGTGTGTCGATGAATGGTGGAAAGGTTGTACCCGAATAGGTTACAATTTCCCCATCTGTTTTTTCAATATCTACCCAAACTTTAGGTGAATTTCCCACAGAATCATTTGATGTCGGATATACATTTCGTATGTATTTAATTAAGCTCGGATCAAATTCAACCGGTGTATCTATGGATAAACTCACATTGATACTATTATCATCACTGAATTGAAAAGAAATTCCATCAGTTGTTTGGTGAAAAGAATAATACACATCATTTTCATCCGTCTGATTTTGAGCTATCGTTGTATGTGAAAACTTTGTGTTTAAAAATGTATAATCTCGAACTCGAATGCTATCATTACCGATCAATAAGTTTGGATATTCTTCCCATTGTGCATGGTATACATCAATAACTGGACCCGTACCCCCATTCCACTCATTCCATTTTGGTAAAACTGGCTTGTCCCATCCAATCGTCACATTTTCATTGCATCCACAGTCTTTTGAAATAACAGTTCTTGCGTATTCAGTATTTTTAGAAGGAGTTGAAGGATATATCAATGAAAAATTTAAGGGATTATTCGTTGTTACAAGTAATCGATTGTCTTCTGTTATCGATAGGTTTTTTACAACATCATTCGAAATAGTCTTTACTAATTTTTCATTGGAAAATATAGAAAATATACCTCCAAACTTAAAATCTAACTCGTAAACACGTTCTTGATTTTCTACTATTTTAGAGACGTATAATTTATTTCCATCGTTGGAAATAGCGAATGATTTTCCATTATAATTCTCTATCCATCTTGCATTCGACACTTTACCCGAGACAGGATTAAAATCATACACAGAAATCGTAGATGAATTACCAGGTTTAAATACAATGCGATTGGTTGCTGAATTACTTTTTAATACCGAATTTAAAAACTGATTGGAGGTAAACACTTTTCCAACAGTGCTAATCACCGGAATTGATGAAACACTTGTTGCAGTTAATAAAAACGACTTAAATTCATTTGTTTGAATGTGTTTTGCTACTATCCAAACATCTTTTTTGTTCGCATGTTTTACACTTGTTATCAAGTAATTCGTGTCAGCAATAGTTAATTCCTCTAATTCACAACAGTTCCCAAAACTTTTTTTAGTCTCCATGGCAAATTCACGCACATTCAACTGACCATTTGCCAACATAGAACAAAAACATACTACTTGATTTGAACCAGGTTTTATGACCGCTAATTCTTTACTTCCAACCGCATTATCAAGTGAAGAAACACTGGCACTTGGTTGCATTTGTGCCATCGTATTCAACAGATTGACAAATTCAAAAGCTATTGGAAACATGGTATTTATTACTGCTTGCATAGCTCTTGACATTAAATAATTACAGGATTTTCTTCTAAATTCAATAATCCAGAAGAATTAATCACATCCACTTTAAATCGGTGATAGATAGTCAAGGTATCATCTTCTGAATCTCGTTTAGAAAGCGTACTTGTTTCTAAAGAAGTATCAACTAATTCAACAGAAATATGCAAATCATTGGTTTTAAGTTCATGGATTTTCACCCAATTTCCAGATGAATTCATTTTATACACATAATAGGTTGCATTATATGCTGTTGCATCCCAAGTCAAACGCACATTTGTTATCTCTTCTGGATTTGTTGTGATATCTTCATCACACAATACAGAAACTGTTGGTGCAAGAGGATTTACAGTATCAACTACGCTTGTTAAAACTAGTTTTGATGGTTTTGAAAAAGCATATTCTGTAACAACTTGTAGTTCATTTTGCCCAGACACTTTTTGTTCGTATTCCACCTCTCTTAAAGCAACCAAACGGTAGTAAAGTGTATCTCCAAATGGTACCATTTCATTTGTAAAATCATCTGAAACTTGAACTACATCTGCTGTCAATTGGCTCTCATCTAACACAATTTCTTTCACCATTTTCATACTTCGTAACGTCATGGCATCAACTTGCTTGTTTGTTCGATAAACACGTATTTTACGAATATTTTGATTTTCATGATATCCTGCAAATTCGAATTTGACAGCTGGAGTAATCTCTTCGATCGGGTCTTGAAGTTGCACTGTTGTTTTAGTTATTTTTGGTTCTTCCGCTGGAAAAGCATTCACTAATCTTACAGGCAAGGTTACCTCACTAAAATCGCCCATCATCATTGTGTTTCCAATTTCTCTTGCACAATAGAAATACACTTCATTGGAAGCACCATCTAAGGTGAAATCCGTAAATTGAATTTCCCAATTTGGTTTACCTGTTTTAATTACCATTGGTGCCATATCAAAATCAGCATCCGTTGGTTTCAGGTATTCTCCTGAAATTGTTCTTAGGTTTTGCTTTTTATTAACTGGACTTTTTCTATTGATATATTGATATAAAATAGGCTGTTCAGTTAATGGTAAAAATGCGCTACATACAGCTTCTTTAATCTTATCTTTAATTTCATTTAAATTCGAATAAGTACCAAAAACTGATTTTGTTACTAAAACAAATTTATCTTCTACAGCATTATATTCACTTACTTGAATTGACTTGTTTGGATTTGGAAATTTATACCCATCAAAGGTTCTAAAGCTTCCGTTTTCACTTGAATGATCTAAATTCGGATCGGTATTGGTGTAGTCGTAATTAAAACTCAATAGGTTTTTCCAACGATCTACAAAAAATGGGTCACCATTCTCTACTTTCTTCGCTTTTAATGCTGCTTTTACTGCAACAGCAATTCCTTTTTCATATAAGGCATCCAATATCATGTCCTCATTGGCACGCATAAACACGATTGCAAATGGCTCATGTTTGAAGGTATTTGTAAATGTATAGGTTGCTTTTCCATAAAAATCAGGCATCGTTGCATAAGGACCTCCTGATGGTTTTTCAGGAACCAAAGGAAGAATAATCTCTTGCGCAAGAATCGTTGCTGGCGAGGAAATTAAGGATTGATATCTTAATGGATTTCCGGCTTTAATTTCTGCAGTATCAATTGTTCTTGCTCCTATGTAGGTGCGCTTCTCATGATTTACAAAACCACTTAAAATAGTTGAACCTTTGAAAATTGTTGAATCAATGTTTCTTAAATATACTTTGTAACCAGGATAGTAATTAACCTTCACATACTCCCCTAATTGTATTCGATCATTTCCAGTTGCTATTACTCCTTGTTCATTCACATTAGGTGCTGGATCAATGACGTAAACGATTAATTTTTCAGTTGTACTACCAATATTCACGGTAGAAATCACTTCAAAAGGAAGTTTTTCATTCACTAAATTAACTCCTGGTGTTCCTGGTTTTTCTATGCGAATATTTCCTAAAAACCAATTTACTTGATGTGTTTCAAATTGTGGATGATTGGCTAATATCAAATTATCGAATTCAATTTTGTAAACTCCTGCTTGTGTAGCATCAGTAACTGGAGTAATAGTTGCCGTATCCCAAAATCCTCTTAAACGTTGTGTTGTCTCTTCTTGACGGTCATTTATCCATGTTTCTTCATAGCCATTTAAATACCAGATACCTGTGTACGGATTTGCATAATTATCAGCTACACAATCTTGCTCTGAAGGTCCAATTTTCACCTTTAAAGAAGCTGCATTTAGGTCATCACTTTCAGGTATTACGATTCCTCCTGTTTCTGCATCTGTCCAATGTGCTTCTTCCCCCGTATTTTCTAATGCCATGAAAGGATTGTCTTCCGATGGATAGATTAACTTTGTTGAATTCGTTGTTTCAAAAGGACCTTGTAACACATCATATGTTGTATAACTTCCATCTTCTTTTGGTGTTACAATCGATTCCTTTCTTTTGGGAATTGTAAAGATTGGTCCTTCTCCTGCTGGTCCTTGAACAACCTCTAATATTGGATATTGATGTTCATCAATTACCAACGAACCACCAACAAAATGGGAGATTGGCACGGCTACATCGTTTGGATTTACTACTAAATTTCCTTGAGAAACTTGTATATAGGAACGAGTTCTTACTACAGCTAAACTTTCATTCGAATTATCTACACTCTTAATTGCACCTTGTATAATTTGCGGAGCTTGGGTTCTGAAAAACAATTCTACATATTCTCCAAAATTGCGTTTTATAGGTGTGACAGTCGATAGATATCGTTGGTAAGCTAAATCATGTACAAAATGATAATTATAACTTGCTCTTACTAACGTTTTATCCTGTTCTGTAATTCCATCTAACATTGTCTGTTCAGCAGCCGTAGTAAAAATCAATTGATTTAAATCCTCCGGTTGAATCAACTGTGCTCTAAAATTTGAAGGAGCTAAAAGATAATTCGGGAATGTAAATTCGGTTTCATCCGTAACTGCATGATTTCCTAGTTGTGATGCTCTTGAAAACCAATTTATCCCATACGCTGCGTATTCATGAATTCCTTCCTCTTTTTCATTATGTAAAAAAATCGGCGCTAATTCATCTTCCCAATTCAATGGAGATGGAGCAACTTCTGGAATTACAGAATCTGGATTATTCCACCCTTCTTGGTTATGCATTAATTCAGGATTTCTCCATGTATTCTCTTCTTGTTTTTTGTACTTTAATCCGAAAAGAATTGGACTTGTATATGTATTTGAGCAGAATAATTTTGTATGAGTAAAAAACAATTGACCAGTGTAATCTTCTACAGGATCAGCATTTGGGTCTATATCTTGAAATAAATTCACAAAACGTGAAGTTCCAATCGGTGTATACCCATGTTCGTCCGTTAATGTTGATAATTCGTGTGAACCATCATCTTTGTAAATCCCATATACAGGATCGTGATTCAAATCAACTTTGATACAAGGTTTGTGTTCTGCCTTTGTGATAGGTAACGTCATGTATGTATGAAAATACCTCCCTTCTGCTAAATACGATAACTTTGCATCTATCATGTACTCAATAAAGTAAATATAAGGCGTGTTTTCATCCGATACTGGATTGTTAATCAACCCTAGTCCTAACATTCTAGCAATGTGGTAATCGGTTGCAATCGTATTTAAGATATCAATTGTATTAATCGTTGCAGTACCATTTCCATCTTCTGATTCGTATGCATCAATCGTCCCTAAAGGATTATTTTTTGTGGTGTCTATAGATAAACTAATATACTGATCAACAATTGATTTAATATCTGGTCGTGAAGATTCACTATCATACCACTTTTCAGCATAATTAGCAATATTTACTTTTACATCATCTTGAAATCTTCTCCAATTTGTAATATCAAATACTTTATCAATTTGATTATCGACTTCATTGTTCAATCTTTTTAAAACCAATGAAGTGTCATTAGAAAGAAATAAATTTTCAACCAAAATTAAGTTTTGATTATTTATTGCTCCGTAATAATAATCTTTATACGTTTCTAGTTGAATTTCTTGTAGTTGTGTACCTTCAACTTGAAAACGAAACGAAGACATATTTTCTGAAAATACTTTTGCAACTTTCACTGGTTGCTCTTTTTTCAATCCAAAAAATAAATTATCTAATCCAAAATCGTTTCCGCTTGTAGCTGTGTTTATGCTTCTGATTTCAATGGTAACACTTGTCGTATTTTCAGCTTTCCAATTAAATGAAAAATGACTCCAACTTCCTTGTCCTAAATCGCTTTGAAATGTATGTGTTTCAATAATTCCATTACCATCAATTAACTTTACTTCAAGTATCGAAGGGTTAGTAGCAGCCAAATTGGTGATATATCCACTAAATTCATAATGTTTGTTTTCTTGAACACCAATACCCGCTTGTTTTAAAACTATTAACGAAGGATTCGTTGCACTATCTGCAATGAAGAATTGATTACCTGATTTCGGATTTCCATTCCATGCTGTTGTGATTACCGACGGATCTGAAACTATATTGTAGTTTCCATATCCAGTATCATCGGATAACGTATATTGTGTTTCAAATCCTAATTCATCATTTTCAAAATCTCCGTTTACAAGTAGGTTTGCGTATTGTTTTCCATTTTCTAATAGTAATCCGCCTGTATCTTCTTGTGTTAACCAATTTCTTTCGTTGTTTACTACTGTTTGTACTATTAACGATTTGTCGGTAAAAGTTGTGCCATCTTTGAAGATATCGTCACCTGAAGCCTCATTTCCAAATCGATGTCTACACGATATAAACTCATTACTTTCCGTCGTCGGAACATCAGAGGTATTTGCTTCAAATCGGGTAATTGATTCGGTTTTAACAACTGGATTTACTGCATCTTTGTCAACCAAAATAGAAGTTGCAAAACAATATTCTCCTTCTACATTCACATAAATCGGGTTCGCTCCATAACTAGCAATAAATGCTTTAGGATTGGTTAATGGATTAATTCCTGTTACTGCGTGATAGGCAGCTTTATTTTCAAAAGTTAAATAAACCGTTCGATTTGTGTTTAAGTTTGTAAAAGCCCAAATCGCCTCTTCATTATCTACATTGTATGGTTTATCAAAATCAAAATTGACAACCGTAGGAAACGTTTCTAGGTATCTCGAACGAAATACGCGTACATTATCGTTCGCTTTATTAAAACCATTCGAAAACGATGTCGCCGTTCCCTTCGGTAAATGCTTACCTCTTAATTCGTTTACAAAATCCCAACGTAAGTGAAACCCTTCTGGTGTACCATCTGCCATATTTGCAGTTGAGCCTACTGCTTGTAAATACAATTCTTTGGATTGGAATATTCTGTTTCTATATCTTCCAGCATAATCCTCTAAATCAAATCTTCTACTCATATCTCTTAAATCGAATTATTATTGTTAAAATATTGTTGTGCAAATGGTATTGCAATCGATTGGCCATCATTCGGAATCGTGTATCCACTCTCTGATAAGGTTTTTCTAATGTTTCTTGCAAATACAATCCCCGGCGTTTCCACCACATGTCCTACCGCAGGGTCTGCGTTGTATTTCGCCCCGTCCCATAACATGAACTTAAAGCGGAAGCGTAGGGTAAAATCTTGTGCGCTAGTTCTTGCAAATGATAAA
>JACCDO012426697.1_pt1 | contig 28898 bp, 41 predicted proteins | sample 7446101 | NCBI WGS metagenome assembly JACCDO01 (sample SAMN15323440, study PRJNA562643) | freshwater metagenome | isolation source: river surface water | place: USA:Blue River Watershed | collected 2017-08-16
ACCCAATGAGTCTTAAAGGACGCATTATGCAGGCTCGTGCTCAGTTAAAAGATCTAGCGGAACGTGCAGAATCAAACGATTTGGCAGTATGGCAAAGTATTTGTCGTGATGCCAAGGGTGGGTTGTTCATGGGCTTAGAACAAAACTTAGAACAAATACGTCACGGCATAGCCGAACTAGCCGCCAAACGTAAAAAAGGTGGAGTTGCTAGTAGAGGTATTGATAAAAACATTAGCGAGTTTGCAACTAGTGATGACGGCGAAGAAGACACACTACGCAAATTTGCTCGCATGTGGTATAATGGTGACAATGCAGTACAACAAAAAGTTGAAAAAATCCTAGCTCGCATGGGTTGGGAAATTGGTGCGTTAGAATCGGAAGAAGGCGGCGCATTTGTTGTACAGGCTGGAGACGAGAATGGCGACAGCTACATTGGTTTTGCTCCGCAAGACTTAACTGAAGCTTGGAGCAAGAAATATAAGAACAGTATCAACTGCAATAATCCAAAAGGATTTAGCCAACGTGCTCATTGTCAGGGTAGGAAGAAATGAAAGCTCGTGAAATATTAACCGAAGGAATGGATCGCAAGACAACTTACAAAATCCTGCTTGACTTTATTAAGTTTGCCGCAGAGCATTTAGAACTTGATAGTCTTCCAAAGTTTGATTTTAAATTTGATACAAAACGCAGCGTTGAGCATCATAGCTTTGGTGGATACGGTGGCGAACACATCAATATTACAGTGGTTAATAGACACATCATGGATGTATGCCGCACACTGGCACATGAACTTGTCCACTACAAACAAGATCTAAATCACGAACTAGATGGAGAAGATCCAGGCGCTACAGGCAGTCCGCAGGAAAACGAAGCAAACGCAGAAGCAGCAGTCATTATGCGTAACTGGGGCAAAAAACATCCAGATTTATTTGACAACGAATCAATAGGTTAATAAAAAAGGACTCCTAGGAGTCCTTTAGTGTTTTTATAGTATCAACCTACTCATACCCAATGGGTGATAATAAACCGTTTAGGCATTAATATCAATAATTACTTCTTAGCGCCGGCATTGACAAATGCGTACATTTTTTCAGCGGCTTCTAGGATCTTTTCAACGCCAGGATACTCAGGCATACCAACTGTAGTAACAAGTTGACCTGTCTTTTCATCGCGCTTCTGAGTTACTTCCCAACCCATATACTTGGCTTGGAATTCCCCAACAACTTGATCCTTAGCAAGAGCTAGGATATCTGCACGGATTTCATAACCGTTTTTGTTAAATTTAACTTCTGGAACTTTTGGTGTTTCAAATTGTGACATAATAATCTCCTTAGTGTGTGTATGTCTTGTACCTTAGGCGGTACCTTCCTTCTTAGGAAACAGTACTTTGGATACTGATTCTACAGAATACTTAGCCATATCGATAGTGTTATTAACGGCCATCTTGGCAAACTGAGTTTGTGCATCGATGTATGCGTGAGCTGCTTTGTTAAGTGCAGGATCTTTGAAAATCTGATCAGTAATAATTTTTTTAGTGTTCTGAAAAGATTCGATGTAAAAATGTGGTGAAAACATAACTCCTCCTTGTGTGTTAGTGTATGTGTTATTATATATCCCTAACGGATAAAAATCAAGAGTAAACATAAGATAATATTGCCGAATTAATCTCTAAGCATAATTTCTTTAGCCAAGTCATGTCTGCCCATGCGAGCAAATGTTGCTGCGGCCTTGGCTCTGCCGATTCCTTCAAAAATAGAGAAAAAACTAGTGATAAACGATTTCATATTAAATTTTCCTTGTGAGAATTGTAGTTGAACTGCTGGATATAGCTTTCTAACTGCGCGGCATCGGTAATGCCTTTGGTGCTTAGATAGGTGTCTAAGCGGCTTTGATAAGAGCTATTAGGAAACATCTCTGCTAGTCGCTCTAAAATGGCTAGCATCTTCCTTGATAGGGTTTGCATTTTACTTTCCTCTGTAAGTGTGTGTAGTAACGTATCAGTGTTTCTACTGAGTATTTATACCATCTTACAATATCGCTAATAGTCTTGGGCTTGATTATTCCAAAATATTATTGTAATATACAATAAATACACGTAGGAAGAATAATAAAATGCGAAAAAGCACTAGATCAATATTACAAGAGCTTTCAGACTTGGGAATCAGTAGGGATACTGATTTGGTAATCGAAAGCCGCGGCAGTAACCTAATTCAAAGCGCCATTAATTTGCTGACTCTAATCAAGGAAAACTACGATATTGAAACAGCTGCAGAACTAGAGCGTCGATTTATCAACAGCATTAAAGCTGGAGACCCTACGAAATTCAAACGCGGTATAAAACGCATACAGGAATCTAAAGATAATGGCTGAAAAAGGCAGTAAAATATTCGGCGATACCGTACCTTTTCAAAAAAAGCACGCCGACGAACTACGAGCTAAAATGAACAAATACCTAGCCAAGCTAGGTTTACAATCAGTGGGCGTGGGCTCAACTAGCGACCCAGATAGAGATCCAGAAGAGTTGGCTAGCGATTTAGACACTATGGTTGATTTGGATGATATTATCCAAGCACTTAATGTTCAGCCTAATCCAGCGGATAAGAAAGATACTGTTGAAAAAGCAGCCCGCCGAGAACTATCCAGTGCTTTACAAAAACTAGGATTACAAACTAGCCAAGCAGGCGTTAACGTGTTTGTACGTTTGCCTTATGGCCCTAATGCACATCAAGTAGACTTAGAGTGTATTCGTAAAGTAGGCAAAGTCAGCAAATATCATCAACATCGTATCCCTCGCAGTAGTCCTTACAAAGGTGTAAGCAAACAACTTATGATTGCCAGTCTAGCCAAACAAAAGGGCTATGTGTATAGTGCTTGGGAAGGACTGTATGCTCGTACTCCTGAAAACAAAAAAGGCGAACTAGTAGCAGATGAATGGGATGAAATAGCACAAGTTCTATTAGGTCCAAAAGCCACAGGCGACAACTTGTCTAGTGTAGAAGCTATTATGAAGAGTTTGCCCACAGACGAAGCACAGGCATTACTGGCCCATGTACAACAGGATAAAAATTGGGTTGAAAAGGGCAGGGCACCTGTACAAGAAAACAGCCTAGACTGGTTCAAAAATATCTATAAGAAAATGGGCGTATAAGCCCATTTTTTATTGTCCAAACTAAATACATATACAAAGCTCACAGAGTAGTGAGCGTTGATAAGCATATTAGAGGAGAAAAATTATGCCATCATTAGTCGGATCAACAGTCGCAGCAAACTATCTAAAAGCTGCAGCATCAACAAACTTTGGTACACGTCAGCTATCAGTTATTAAAGTAGCAATCGCAGGTGTTTATACCAGCTATGCAGACGCAAACAGCTTGTTCAGCAAGTCAGTTCGTGCTCTACAGCAAACAGCTGAAGTATACGGTGTTTTCACACCAGTGGATGACACAACAGATTACTTCTGCGCTATTATCGCTACAGATACACAATGGGATGGCGATACAGCCGCTCAAGGTACAACTGGCGGTGCAGCAGGTAACGGTGGTTTTGGTGTTCTAGAAACAGCAATCGCAGCAGGTAACGGCGGCACAGCAGCAACAGTTACATTAGCAACAATCAGCTAATTAATTCTCATAGGGATGGGAAGGAAGGGCCTAGTTTAACTAGGCCTTTTTTTACGGCTGTTAAATATAGGCATGGATTATAAGTTATACACTACTGTTGATATTACAAACACAGGGCAATATAGAGTAGAGTCTGGAAAAGAACACCTTAGGTGGAAAGAACAAAACTTTCAAACTGTCTTGCAAACCCTTGGCATCAGAGCAAACATAGTCTTTACAGAAAAACCAATTGTGTCAGAAGTTAAAGGTAGTCTTGTTGGATTTAACACAGACGAGATAATCCGTGTTTGGCGGTTTGATTTTAGTACCGAACGTGATCGCTTTTTTGAAAAAGACAATAACCCAGTGGGTTACTTAATTGAAGACTTTGATGGGATCCCTTATATTAACGGTCTTGATGAATCTATGCAACAAAACCTCAATGTATTTGTAACTGACGGCCCTGCCCAAAATGTTATCTTTATAAAAAAATAATAAATATATCTGTAAAGGCACATTAGTTTAGGCAATTAATTCATACACCAAATACTGTATTTGGACACATTAATTAGAGGAAGCCTAGATGGCCACAAAAGAAGCAGTAGCTCAATTAGCTACACTACCTGAACGTGTAAGTGTACTAGAAACTAAAGTCGAACATATCGGCGACAAGTTAATAGATCTTAAGTCCGATGTTAAGGAAATGCACGACTGTCTTGACAGAACACGAGACTTGTTAGACTCTAAATTAGATGATATGCTAGTTGAATATAGGTCTAATCGAGATAAGTTTTACGAACACGCAGAAAAACTCAATGCAGAACAATCTGCTCAACATAGTGTTTTGGCTGGTAAAATTTCAGAGTTAGAAAAAGTTAAAAACAAGTGGACTATGTATGCACTGGTAGCTCTAGCATTTGCTGCAGGTACTGGTTGGTTAAATGCAGTTAACTTCCCACATCTTTTAAAGTTCTTAGGACTGTAATTCTGTTAAATACAGAATGAAGTTTCAAGAGCTATCCGTAGATCCAATATCACACAACACCCAGCTTAACCCTAAGCTATGGGAAGACGAGCGTCTTATCCCTGAAGTTAGACGCCAACTGCTTATCATTGCTAAACATTTTGCTGAATACTTAAATGTTGAAAGACTTAATCTTAAAGACATTACAATCAGTGGTTCAAACGCCAGCTACGGATATAGCGACAGCAGCGATTTAGACCTACACCTAGTGGCTGTAGTTGACACACTAGAAAAAGCTGAACTCTACGATGCTAAAAAGAATGTATATAATTCTAGATATAACATTACAATCAAAGATATTGATGTAGAATTATACGTTCAAGACATTAAACAAAAACATCACTCGGCTGGAATATACAGCGTATTAAATGATCGGTGGATTAGCGAACCAAAGCCTGGTGCTCCAAAAGCAACAGCTCAAGAAGTTAAAAGTAAAGCTAGAAACTATTCAGCAAAGATTAATCAAGCTCTAAAGTCAGATGATTTAGACACAGCCAAAGGTGCAATGGCCGGGCTTAGAAAACTGCGCCAAGCAGGACTTGAAGCAGGCGGCGAACACAGCGTAGAAAATCTAGCGTTCAAACTGTTAAGAGCTCGCGGCCAGATTGATAAATTACGTAAATATATAGATAAACTAGAAAGCGCACGTCTTAGCTTTGGAGAACAACATGAAGATTAAACACATAGTAGATGAACATAAAAAGGGTGTTAGAGCAAGAAAGTATGCTCGTAAGCCTACCCCTTATATTGAACTACCTAAACCACAAAGTCCTGCTAAGCCAGCGTCTTCAGACGATCAAAGAAAACAACAAATTAAAGAAGGCATGGAACGGGTTTATCATGATTGGATGAACAGTGAATATGCTCCACAAGATGACGAGTCCGGTGATGACGACGCTGTTTTTATGAAGGCACTGCACTTCTTAGACGGCAAAACCAAACGCCCAGACATTGAATATTTTGCACATAAGTTAGCCCATATGTATCATGGATCAGGAGAACCAGACGATGATGTGGAAATGGAAGAAGAAGTTCCTGGCCAAACAATTGGCAAAGTTTCGCAAGTTAAACCTGACGGCTCAGTGGACATAGCAACGCCAACAGAAACTAAGACTGTACCTGCCACAACTCTTATGCCCGCCGGCGGCAACAAACTTCAAATGCAAATGCCTAAAATTATTCCTGGCATGGAAGTTGATGCTACCAAGACTTTAGAATCTATTGATGATATTCGTAAATTGAGCGGACTATGAAAATACACGAATTACTTGGATACCAAAGTCCAGTAGGACAATCAAGAAGCAATATTGATGAGCTGATCGGCAACTTTACCATTTACACAACTAACGAAGAAGCAAAACTTCTAAAAAAATTAAAAAATCCTGTTAAACTCAGTACATTGAGCGAACATGAACAATTCACGATTCAGGGTATGATACGCAAAAGTCTGGTAACTAAGATAGGGATGGACAATCCTACGGTAGTAGCCAATGAAAAAGACAACTCGTAAAACACCAACTATAAGACTTAAAGAGCTTGCGAAAGAGCTAAATTCTGAATTTAGCAATCTTATGCAGCTTACGGTACTGTCAGACGGTAGCATAGTTTATAAAGACTATGTTGTTAAAAAAATAAAACACGGAAATTGGGCTATTTTTAATTTAAGAAGTAAAACTATTATAGAACAATTTTACATGAAAACGTGTGCCCTTATGGCAGCAAAGGCGTTTGATGTGGTTAACCTTGAGAAGTTTAACGAAATCAAAAGGCTAGACAATTTATATTGGGCAAATTATACTGACTCGTTAGTGTTTGAACAAAATATTAAAACAGCTAAAGAAACTGAGCGTTTTTTAATTTTGTTAAATAGATTAGAAGAAAGCAACTTGAGGAAAGCTCACTATCAGGGAGAAATTTCAAGGATGTTTAGATGGAGTTTTGTATAAATACGTAATAAGATTTCTAGGACAGAATCATGCAAATTAGAGAATTTCAAAAACCAATTACAGCAAAGGTACTTAACGAAAACCTAGCCAAGAAGTTTGGATATACCATTAACTTCGAACAGTTTTCAGATGTGCAGTTAGAAGATGCACGTAACAAACTACGCACAAGATTAAGCCAAATGGAGCTTTCAGAAGCGTTTGATTCTGTACTTGAAAGCCCACAGTATCAAAAAACACGTTTAATGTTAGATTGCATTAATCAAGAACTTTTAGAGCGTGAAATGACACCGGGCGAAAAGAGCAAAGAAAAAGATATTAAAAAGAAAACAGACAAGTCTGATATGAAGGCATCTATGAAGAAACAATACGGTAAAGAAAAAGGCGAGAATGTTTATTTTGCAACTATCCGTAAACGTGCAATGAGCGAATCTGTTCCTGAAAGTTGGATTGAGAACGCTCTAAAGCGTATTCAATTAGGCGAAGCCGATAAAGAAGAACTAAAGGCAGAACTAAAAATTCGTTATGACATCAATGAAAGCAAAGCAAGTTGGATGCTTTTAGAAGGCGAAGAATCAAAAGCTGAAACTATTATGGCCACTAAAGATATGGTTGACCGTATCACAGGTTGGTTAGAAGACGTAGCGGCTATGAAAGCTGAACAGCTATTAGAATTATTAGACTCTATAAGAGAAACACAGGGCAGTGATGTAGCCCAATCATACCAAGAAGCAGTTAAACCTGCTCTAGAAGCAATTTATACAGCATTAGAAACCAGTCGTTCAGGCTTATCAAACGCACTTTCAATCGTATCAGGCGGCGAAGTATCAACCATGGGCGCACCTGCAGCAGGCCCAATGGATCAAGGCGCAGCTGGTTTAGGCGCAGAGCTTGGAGCAGAAGCTCCTCCAGTTCCTGGCGCTGAAGAAGAAACAACTCCACCTGCACCAGAAGTAGGCAGAGAAAAAAGAGAAAGCATCGAATATAGTCGCAGACTAGGCATGTTGTTAGCATCAAAAAAAAAGTAATTGAAACTATCGATCCGTTAGTAAGAACTTTATTCACGGCTCAAAGCGCAGGCAACAATCAACAAACAAAAGCACCAATGACTTGGGGTGCCCTACAAAATATGGGCATCCCAATTTCTTATGAAGCATTTGCACAACGTTGGGAAGAAGAGGAAACTTTACCTCCAGAACAACAGGTACTACACAATCTTGTTGTTAAGTTTGACGGTGCAGGTGTAACTGTAAAAACACAAGACGCAAAACAAAAACCTGAAGTTGGCGGAGAAGAAGATTCTGGCGTAGTCAGCCAAATGGCTAAACGTGCAACCAAACTAGGCAAATAATATATTGACAAGTGGTGCAAAAAGCTATATAATTGCACCATGAGTCTCTTAACTAATAAATTCAACTATACTCCCATCAGCAGAGAAAGTGTAGAAGGTCGACGCCTATACGCTACACCGGACGGATCAAAAGTCCCAAGTGTTACTACAATCTTAGATAAAACTAAACCTATAGAAAAGATCCAAGCATTGCAAAATTGGAAAAAACGTGTAGGTGAAGACAAAGCACAAGCCATAGTAACAGAAGCAGCCGGTCGAGGCACAAGGATGCACAAGTATCTTGAAGATTATATAACTAACGGTGTACTAAACGATCCTGGCACAAATCCTTATAGTAAACAAAGCCACGCTATGGCCAGGCATATTATTAGCGAAGGGCTTAAAAACGTTAATGAAGTATGGGGAGTAGAAGTTCCTTTATATTTTCCTGGATTATATGCGGGAACTACTGACGGCTGCGGAATTCATTTAGGCGAGGAAGCCATACTTGACTACAAACAAACTAATAAGCCTAAAAAACAAGAGTGGATTGAAGATTACTACTTACAATTAACTGCTTACGCTCTAGCGCACAACGAAGTACACGGTACTAATATTCGTAAGGGCGTAGTTTTAATGTGTGTAAGTCCTAAGCTAAATGAGCAGTTAATTATGACAGAAGAACCCAAATATCAGGAATTTGTGCTAGACTCTAAAGACTTTGACTACTGGGAAAAACGCTGGTGGGATAGGGTGGAACAATACTACAAACAGAACTGATAAATATCCTATATAGAGGATATTCATATGGCAGTTGTGCAAATTAGCCGCATTCAAATACGTCGCGGTAAATCATTATCAGGAACAGGACTTCCGCAATTAGCCAGCGGCGAGTTGGCATGGAGTTTAGATACTCAAGAATTGTTTATTGGAAACGGTTCTGTTGCAGAAGGAAGCCCTGCTGTAGGCAACACAAAGATTTTGACTGAACGAGATTTAACAGTTCAAGGTAACCTGTTAAATTTAATTCAACATATCTACAAAGTTACTAATCCTGATATTCAAACTGGTCCTACAGTAAACGACCCAACATCAAGAACTACACAAGAACGTCTTGACGACAGAGTGTCTGCCGCAGACTTTGGAGCAAAGGCTGATGGAACAACTGATGATACATCTGCATTGCAAAGAGCAATATATCAATTATTTTTAAATCCGGCTACTGCATCCTCTTTAGAAACAGCCGACGGAGTACAAACTCGAGTTGTGCTTGAGTTAGGTCCAGGAATTTATAAAATTACTGGAACACTTTACATTCCAAGTTATGCAACTATTGTAGGTGCTGGCGCTGGCAAAACAGTTATTTCTTATACAGGTGCCAGCACAGCAATTAGGTTTATCAATGATACATCTGTTATCGGAAATCCTAGCACAATTACAAGTACTTTGTATAATACCCAACCAAGATATATCTCATTAAAGGGTATGACTGTAAGCACCAGTACAAATAATCAAACATGTCTGCAGCTAGATGCAGTTAGAAATAGTGTGTTTGAAGATTTGATTATAAAAGGTAACTGGGCAGGATCTTATAATGCTAATAGCAAAGGTTTAACTTTAAATGCAGTTTCGTCGTTGGTAACATGTGATGATAATCATTTTAACAGAGTTACTGTAACAGGATTTAGCTACGGAATTTGGTCAGCGCAAGATATCCAAAAGAATTCATTTAGAAATTGTAAATTTAATGATTTAAGACAAGCAGTTGTGTTTGGCGAAGGTGCCGACGGAACCACTGTTGGTGAACAGTACGGTCCAAGACAAAATTTATTTGATTCTTGTAAATTTGAAGACATCAAACGACAAGCAGTTGTCATTAAAACTGGAACTGGTAATACTATAAGTAATTCTATTTTAACCAATGTTGGCAACAACGGCTCGGGCGTGTACTTTCCAGATTACCCACAAATTTATTTTGAACAGGCAGGCAATTCCAGCGAAAATAATCAGTCAGACCGAGAAGACTTTTTAGTAACTCAGTTGTATACTGTTGATATTACTCTAGATCAGCCAATTACTGCATCAAAAGGATCTAAAGTATTTCAAACAGTATCTTATGTACAGGGCACATTGAAAGAAGATTACGACGGTGAAACAGATATTACTGTTGTTACTTCATACATATCACCGTTTGATACAATCAATTCGTTAGTAATTAACGACACTGATTACAATCCTGGAGACGAAACAACTATTGAAATTATAAGCTCTAGCACAGTCTCAGATTCCTTTGAAACAAATGGATTAACCGGTTCACTTTTAGTAGGCGGAGAAATTGTATTCAACAACGGTTTTGGTGGTGTGACTGCTGGAACAACATACTATATTCAGTCAGTTGTAGATAGCACACATTTTAGAATTGCAAACACATACTTAGATGCAGTTAATCCAACACCTACATATAGACAGTTACTGACATCTAACAGTTCGATGCTTGGGACATACAAGCCTAAAATCAAACCTGCAACTGTTAGTTCATTATCTATGATTCCTTACGTTCCAGAAATTGCTGGTAGTGTAACATATAAATCATATGCAACTCAGACAATGTTAGTTGGCTATGCTTCAAACTGGACACTATTAGCAGTTCTTCCAGTTTCGTCAAACGAAGACGGCACTCCTTCAGGATCAGTAAATTATAAAATTGACTACCAATATAAGAGTAATGCAAACAATTTTACAAGAAACGGAACATTGAATCTAGTAGTCGATGTTGACGAGAGTTTATCAACACATTCAACAGTTGCACAATTATCGGATGATTATAGCGTGGCTGGCTTATCAGAAGCAGATGCTTTAAAATTAGAATTTTCAGTCGTGATTTTAAATCAAGAAGGAATGGAAATAAGTGGCGTGAGCGACATACCATCGGCAATCTCGTTGCGATACAAGCACACTTTGGCCGGTGAATCGCTAAGTTCAATTTCTTATTCATATACTGCCATTCATTAATTGGGTCCTAGCATACCAAAGCTCTTGACCTTTTTGATAAATGCGTATATTATTTGATATAATATTGTGATAAGGTAAGTGACTGGAAATTTCTTTTCAAAAGCCTTGCGAAACCAATGTTCAAACGCTGGTTATCACAAGGCTTTTTTGTTTTTTTGTCGACCACTAAATACTCTCTAAAAATAAAAATCAACACGAGCGAAAGAATATGAACAACATAACAGTAATAAAAAGATCCGGGAAAAAAGAGCCATTAGCTGTAGAAAAATGGCAAGCTCAAGTAGCAAAAGTTTGTAGTGGAATTGCAGATGTTAGCCAATCAATGATAGAGATCAAGAGTCAACCTCACTTCTATGACGGAATAACAACTCAAGAAATTGACGAAATAACACTCAGGGCTATTGTTGATTTAATCGATGTCGAACACAATCCTGATGTTGGACATGTGAATTATCAATATGTAGCAGGCAAACAGCGTTTGAGCATGTTGCGTAAAGATGTCTACGGCCAATACGAACCGCCGTCGTTGTACGAAATTGTTAAAAAGAATATCGATGTTGGGCTTTATACCAAAGATCTTCTTAATTGGTACACAGAAGACGACTGGAACAAAATGGACGAGATCATAGATCACGAAAAAGACGAATTATATTCGTATGCTGCTATTGAACAGCTGATCGAAAAATACCTAGTGAGAAACAGAGCAACGAAAGAAATTTATGAAACTCCACAAGTTAGATACATGGTGGCCGCAGCTACAGTCTTTCACAAAGAAGAGCCTAACACAGCTCGTATGCGTTATATCAAAGAATATTACAATGCCGCTAGTGATGGCCTCTTTACTTTGGCCACTCCTGTTTTGGCAGGGTTGGGGACACCTACAAAACAGTTTAGTTCGTGTGTTCTCATCAGAAGCGATGACGACCTGGACTCTATATTCGCCAGTGGTGAGATGATGGCCAAGTATGCCAGCAAACGTGCTGGTATTGGTTTAGAAATTGGAAGACTGCGCCCACTAGGTAGTCCCATTAGAGGCGGCGAGATCATGCATACTGGTATGATCCCGTTTTTAAAGAAGTGGTTTGGAGATTTAAGGAGTTGCAGTCAAGGTGGTATCCGTAATGCAAGTGCTACAGTCTTTTATCCTATTTGGCATCATCAGTTTGATGATCTCATCGTTCTTAAAAACAACCAAGGAACTGAAGAAACTCGTGTCCGACACATGGACTACGGAGTTGTGTTATCAGCGTTCTTTTGGCGTCGTTTTAAAAACAAAGAAGATATTACTTTCTTTGATCCTAATGAAGTGCCTGATTTGTACGAAGCCTTTTATAGCAATACAGAACTATTTGAAGAACTCTATGTCAAATACGAACGTCAAAAAGGTCTTCGTAAGAAAACTATGGCCGCTGAAGAAGTGTTCAAGAGTGGTATTCTTAAAGAGCGAACTGACACCGGACGCATATATCTTGTGTTCGTCGACAATGTTATGAATCAAGGACCGTTTGATCCTGAGTATCATACAATTTACCAAAGTAACTTATGCTGTGAAATACTACTACCTACTAAACCATTTAAGCGTCTTGATGACGATGCTGGTAGGATTGCTTTATGTACGCTGGGTTCTATCAACTGGGGAGCATTCCGTAATCCAGAAGATATGCGCCGTGCTTGCCGCATTCTACAGCGTAGTCTATGTAACATTCTTGATTACCAAGACTTCTTAAGCATTCAAAGTAAACTTAGCAATGACGAAATCCAACCATTGGGTATCGGAGTAACTAACTTAGCCTACTGGCATGCCAAGCGAGGTTTAAAGTATGGTGAGAAAGATGCGCTACAGGATGTTAAGAGTTGGATGGAACATCAAGCATTCTACTTAACGGAAGCGACAGTTGAGTTGGCTAAAGAACGAGGTGCTTGCTTACATAGTGATAAGACACGTTACGGCCAGGGTACGTTTCCGTGGGAGCTAAGAGCTAAAGGTGTAAATGAACTAGCAGACTTTACCCCAGAACTAGATTGGGAAACCTTACGTTCTAATATGAAACAGTATGGTGTTCGCAATGCTACACTTATGGCAATTGCTCCAGTAGAATCCTCTAGTGTTGTTATCAATAGCACTAATGGTATTGAAATGCCTATGAGTCTTATTAGTACTAAAGAATCAAAAGCAGGATCATTCACACAAGTTGTTCCAGATTATCATAAACTGAAAAGCAAATATCAACTAATGTGGGAACAGAAAGATTGTGCAGGTTATCTAAAAACAGCCGCAGTACTGGCGGCCTATGTGGATCAAAGTATCAGCACTAACACATTTTACAACCCGGCGCACTTTCCAGAACGTAAAGTTCCAACTACACTGATTGCTAAGAATTTAATGCAAGCTCATATGTGGGGCATCAAAACATTTTACTACAGCCTAATCAATAAACAAGGCGCTAAAGCACCTCAAGAGGTACATACAGAAATAAATGGTTATCATACAGCCGGGCTAAACGGACACCATGTAGAAGTTGAAATGTTAGAAGAAGATTGCGAGGCATGTAAGTTATAATGGACGCATACGATTTACATCAGGAATTATTTAAAGCATGGCAACAGATAGCCTATAAACCTAATGCCAGTGCCATTAAAAAGAGTTGGAACGAAACACCGGTTTATGTTAACGGGAAACAGGTAACAGGTGTTAAAATAGTTGATGGAATAATTGAATTAGAGACAAAATGAGTAGACAACAATATAACCTAAACACAAAGACAGACTATCTTCATCGTAAAATGTTTTTGGACCCAGCCGGTCCTGTTACTATTCAACGATTTGAAGAAGTAAAGTATAATAAAGTTGCAGACTTTGAAAAGACAGCACGTGGTTTCTTTTGGGTTCCGGAAGAAATTAGTCTAACCAAAGACGCACAAGACTTCAAGGATGCATCTGATGCAGTTAAACATATCTTCACTAGTAACTTACTTAGGCAAACTGCTCTTGACAGTCTGCAAGGCCGCGGCCCAAGTCAAATCTTTACTCCGGTCGTAAGTCTTCCAGAACTAGAAGCACTGGTCTACAACTGGACATTCTTTGAAACAAATATTCACAGTCGTTCATACAGCCATATCATTCGCAACATCTACAACGTGCCTAAGGAAGTGTTTAACACTATCCATGACACAAAAGAGATTGTTGAGATGGCCAGTAGTGTTGGAAATTACTACGATGCGTTGCATCAAATCAATTGTCGCAAAGAATCAGGCGAAAAGATTAATGAACAAACACATGTCAAAGCAATTTACTTGGCACTACATGCCAGCTATGCATTGGAAGCGTTCCGTTTTATGGTTAGCTTTGCCACAAGTCTTGCAATGGTTGAAAACAAAATCTTCATCGGCAACGGCAATATTATCAGTTTGATTTTACAAGACGAATTGCTACACAAAGGCTGGACAGCTTTCTTAATCAATCAAGTAGTCAAGGAAGATTCTAGATTTGCTCAAGCTGCACAAGAATGCCAAGAAGAAGTCATGCAAATTTATAGAGAAGTAATTGCCGAAGAAAAAGCCTGGGCTGACTATCTGTTTATGAAAGGTCCTGTAATTGGACTTAATGCAAATATTCTTAAGGACTTTGTTGATTACACAGCAAGTGGTGCCCTAAAAGACATCGGTATTAAGTATTGGAATCCTGCACCAAAAACAACACCAATTCCGTGGTTTAACAAGCACAGCGATACAAGTAAGAAACAAACAGCTTTACAAGAAAGCGAAAGCACCAATTATGTTATTGGTGTTATGTCGGATGCTATTGACTACGAAGCATTGCCGGAATTATAATTAAGTTTTAGGAAAAAATATGATTAAAGTTTATACAAAAAATAATTGCCCGTTTTGCGATAGAGCTAAAGCTCTATTAGAAAGCAAAGGAAAAATGTACATAGCCGTGAACATTGAAGAAAATCCAGACGAAAGAGAATTTTTAATAGATCAAGGTTTACGTTCAGTTCCTCAAATTTTTAAAGACGGAGTTTTACTACCAGGCGGATTTCAAGGACTAGCAGGACAACCTGACGAATTTTGGACAACACTATAAAGGATTAATATGTTAATTGATAAAGGCGTTACAGCAGGTGAAGTGATTACATTAAAGCTCACTAGCGGAGAAGAAATTGTTGCTAAACTTACAGAAGAAACAGCAACTTACTATAAACTAAGTAAACCAATGGTTATTGGTATGGGTGCTAAAGGCCCGGGCCTTATGCCTTACTTGTTTACAGTACACCCAGATAAAGATGTAAAATTACTTAAAACAACAGTTACAGTAGCAGAAGCAACCGATAAACAATTTGCTGATCAATTCCTAGAGTCAACTTCGGGTATTAAGTTAGCATAAATATTGTTTTAAAGGAGTAAGGTATGCCAGATGTAGCAGTAAGTGAAGCAGCAGCAACGGCGATTGCGACTGCTTTAGGAACAATGATAACTTTCAATGAAAAAAATTGGTCACCTGCGGCTGTGAACATTCCAGGTACTCCTGCATCAAACCTTGCACTTATGGCGGGTTCCATTGCAGAAATGGAAATTTTAATGACAGATATGCTTACAAAGCAAGGCGAGTTGGCAGAAACTGTGGTACTGCTCACGCAGACAGTTAATAAACTAAATGGACATGTTGCTACTGGAGTTACAACAGCACAGTTGCAATATTTAGATCAAGCTAAAGCCAATGCATTTGACCAAGCCAATGTACATGCAGCACAGGACCGCGCCGAAGTTCCAAGAACTACTGTTACAGCTGGAACTTTTGAACAAACAGTAAAGTCAACAGTAGACGATATAACCAATTTACAATTACAGTCTTCTATTGCCACTACTACACAAGCAGGACTTACCTATGTTGGTGATCTAGCATTTGCTGCCGGAGAATCATTAATCAGTTCGGGACTAGAAGCTACTGGAATATCTGCAAAGTGGCGAGCATTTAAAGAAAAAGTTTCATCGTTTTTCCCAACACCTGCTGATATTAGGAAAAAAGCCGCAGCAACCAACGGATCAATCAGGGCGACTCAAACAGGCAGACCAACAATTCAAATTCCAATTGATGCAAACATTGGTTAACTTTTATGAGTAAAGATAGTGTAGCTAGAGTTGGAAAGGATACCGGCAGTAAGTCTACGTTTACTGCTGGTTCTACTACTGTTATTGTAAACGATGCCAAAACAGTATTTCTCACATCAACTAATGCTGTTGGAGCCAGTGTAGTTACGACTTCTAAAACCGTTTTTATCGAAGATAAAGGCATTGCAAGAGAAAGCGATATAATGAGCGACGGCGGAATTGTTGACACAGGCAGTACAACCGTGTTTGCCGGAAAATAATCTCTCCAAAGTTTTTGACAATAAGTATTATGCCCTGTTAGACTACATACAGGTGTGATATACCCATAAAGGAGATTAAAATGGCACAAAATAGACATCAAGAATTCACAGCAATCGTAGAAGCAATGGAAGGCGACTTTGAAAAGTTTTATGACAAGGAAGTTGGCGCAGCCGGTACCCGTGTTCGTAAACACTTACAAGAACTAGCCAAACTCTGCAAAGAAGTTCGCAACGACGTTACCGCAGTTAAGAACGCTCGTAAAGAATCAAAATAATCATTTAAAATACAGTATGAAGATTAGTAAAATACCTGGACTTGGTCGATTTGGTGTTTTTATAGATGATTTGGATTTCGATAACCTATCTGATGAAGAATGGTTGGAAATCGGAAAACTTCATCTTGAAAGCCTAGTTACTATTATTAGAAATGTAACCGTTGATCCAGTTCGGTACGAGTCATATATTACCAAATGGGGAAGTCCGAGAAGCCTTGGGCTATACCGATTGTATAAAAAATACAATATAAAAAGTGTAAAAGAGATTTTTGGAAGACCAGAAGTTAACGGTATAAAAGTTGACCCTGCTGATCAATACTGGCTTGAAAACTTATTTAGATTAGTACCACTAGAAGAAACAAAAGGAAACGCAACAGGGTTGCTTCGAGTTTCAGGAAAAAAAGATAGCAAAGGTAATCCTTTGGGAATGTTTGCAGAAGGAGAACTTCTGTGGCATTCTAATGAATCTGGTAATTTAGTTTTTGCACCAGGTGTAGCATTACTAGGTAAATCTGGAGTAGTTGGAAGCTCTACAGGATTTGTTACAACACCTGACTGGTATGAATCGCAATCGGAAAGTTTTAGAAGCGAGCTCGATGAAATGATTATCCTGCATAAATTCACACCAGGCAGGATAAATCCTGGACTGCGAGAAGAGCAAGACGATATTATGTATCGGAACATGTGCCCGGAACCAATTGAATTGCCGCTGGTAATTCAAAGTCCGTTGGGAATAAAAGGCCTGCATTATAGTGTTAACACTATCAACACGATTAAAGGCATGACTTTAGAAGAATCTCGCGCTGTTTTTGACCATATCGATTCAACACTTTTTGTTGATAAATATATGTACGATCATTGGTATCAGCAAGATAACGACCTTTGTCTGTTTGATAATTCAATTACATTGCATCGAAGACTAGGCGGCATTGCAGATAGACTATGTTATAGAATACAGTACGATTATGGAAAGATTGCACCTAACAATCAACCATACTTACAAGAACCATTTATAACACAGTATAATGAAACTCTTGCAGATATCAATAGTACATTGATGATAGAAAATGGCATACAGTAATCAAGTTATTGATCATTATGAAAATCCACGCAATGTTGGAAGTTTTGATAAAAACGATCCAACAGTCGGCACAGGTATGGTTGGAGCACCTGCCTGCGGCGATGTTATGAAATTACAAATAAAGGTAGACGATGCTACAGGTATTATTACAGATGCGAAATTTAAAACGTATGGCTGCGGATCGGCTATTGCAAGTTCGAGCCTCGTTACAGAATGGCTCAAAGGCAAAACACTCGACGAAGCCGGAACAATCAAAAACTCAGCCATCGCAGAAGAACTAGCATTGCCGCCAGTCAAAATTCATTGCTCCATATTAGCAGAAGATGCAATTAAGGCGGCCGTAAATGATTACCGTAACAGACACAGCTCGACAGAAAATCAAGCAACTGCTTGAACGACGAGGTAAGGGTGTAGGTATTAGACTGGGTGTTAAAACTACAGGTTGTTCTGGTTTGGCGTACACATTAGAATATGTGGATACCTATGAACCAGAAGTCGGAGTTACCAATTTTGCACAACCGGACTTTGTAGTTTTGGTTGATGCTAAAAGTTTAGTTTACATGAACGGACTTACAGTAGATTGGATTCGAAATGGCCTTAACGAAGGATTTGAATTCCAAAATCCAAATGAACGCGATCGCTGTGGGTGTGGCGAATCATTTCGCGTATAAATCAAAAATACTTGACATTAATCAAACATTCTAGTATAATACTGGAATAGTCATTATTTTTGGAGGCTAAATTGAGTATGCATTTGGAAGGCCCGTGGCTCAGTACCACTGGCAAGAAAAAAGGTAAAAAGAAATTTGCTTCAGCAGAACATGCTAGAAAGGCTAGAGAATTGGATGAAAGTTGGAAAGAGCTTCAAAAGAAATGGAAAATTGAAGCAGAGGATCGAAAACGAAAGCGTGGACTATCGGCTCCAGTAATGAGCCCGGTAGTTTCTAAACCTTATATTCGAGAAACTCCAAAAATTAATAGTTTGCCATTTACAGCTGGACCTTGTCTAAAAGCACCAGATAAAGTTTATACAGGAACAGCTATTAAAGGCATCGGAACCATGCATAAATCTAATGCTGTGCCCATTTTCAGCGATGAAGAGGCAGTTGCTATTAGTAAAATGCGTAGATAATCAAAAAACTTATGTTTTTATCGATGTCTCGCAGGCATAACTATATATTGTACCTCAAAGGTTGGGGTACAACGAGCAGTAGGCTTTTAACGCACGAGGAGATGTATCGAAGCCAAATATTAAAAGTGTCCCTAGCGAGGACTCATCCAGCGTAAAGGAGAAAAAAATGATACGCATCATTAAATTTGTAGTATTTGCCCTAGCACTAATGTTAGTGGCATTCGGCGGTTATAAAGCAGTAAATTATAAATTGGATTCTTTGAAGACTGCTAGAATCGCAATAAGCCCAGTTACAGCAGATATGAGACAGAAACAACTAGACTGTCTTGCTCGTAACATTTATCATGAAGCAGGCTATGAACCTTTTGAAGGTAAAGTAGCAGTTGCACAAGTCACGATCAACCGTGCAGAAAGCGGACAATTTCCAAGTGACATCTGCAAGGTTGTATATCAAAAGAACATTATATATGAACGTGTTCTTTGCCAGTTTAGCTGGTATTGCGATAGTGCTTCTCTTAAGAAGCCTATGAATGGTCCCGTATATTACGAGAGCATGGAAGTAGCTAAAAAGGTTTTGCTTGAAGGATTTAGATTGCCCTCAGTTAAAGAAGCATTGTATTATCATGCCGATTATGTTAATCCCAAATGGGGCAAACAACCTATTGCAAAAATTGGACGTCATATTTTTTACAAGTGAGATTAGATAATGAACATGGAAATAGCTAAAGTATCAATCAAAAAATTCTTTCACGATCTTTTTGATTTAGATTTGTGGGTTAAAAACATCAAAGAACATGCTCCACATATTTCAGCAGAAACTGCTGGGTGGATTGCTGTAGTTCTGTTGCATATGGCAACAATCCCAACTATGGTTGCTATACTTACAGGACTAACTGAAAAGATGCCTCCTGTAGATATGGTGCTTTTTAGCTGGTTAGGGCTGTTTTTGTTTTTTATCAAAGCAACTATCCAAAAAGATTTGCTTAATATTGTCACTATTGGACTTGGGTTTTTTATCCAAGCGGCCTTGCTGGCATTGATAGTTTTCAAGTAAAATAACGATAAATATTAGATAACTTAGGAGCATAAAATGCCATCAGGATTCCAACAAGATTCAAATCAATTAAGCCCAAACTTTTATCGTGTAGTTTGGGTAGCCAGCACCGGCACATACGCAACAGCCGACGGCAACGATAACGGTGCAATTACACCAAATAGCGCAGATAGTTTTTCCACCCTACCAACTACATTGGTAAAAGGAAAGGCTCGTGCTAGAGGAAATATGCGTTTCCGTAATGTAATTAATCGTCTAACCGGTCTAGCAGATTGCCAAATCTTAGATATCGAAACAGGTATCAGCGGCGGCGGCCCAGAGACAGCAGGTGACGACCAAGTTACCAGTTTAGCATTTACAGTTAGATACGACCGTGATGCAGGTGTAGTAGCAGCTTGTACAGGACTAAACGGTTCTGCTACAGGTGCAGATGGATCAACATCTATCACTACTGTTGCTCTAGCAGTAAAGGATCAGTTCGTTCGTGGATTCCGCGATGCAACTACAGCTACCGTTCGCGTGTACAACGGCAGTAGCGGAACAGACAACATGTTATCCATTACTGTAGCCGCACCAGACACTGCCGCAGACATTTGGGCAGACACAACAGTAACTCGCATTGACGGTACTGAAGTAACTACTACCGATTCATCAGGCGCAGCAGAATAAGGATAATATGACGTTAGCTTGGTTGTTACTACTAACTGGTTTAACAATCTCAGCGGTCGCAATTTACTACTCTGTAGTAGGTTTGGCCGCTATCTTTTCTGCGGCTGTCATTCCCATCATTGTAATGGGGACAACGCTAGAGGTTGCTAAACTAGTATGTGCTAGTTGGTTAAAGGCTAACTGGGAACGTGCTCCACGATTCATGAAGTATTACATGAGCTCCGCAGTTGTGGTGCTAATGATAATTACATCCATGGGCATTTTTGGATTTTTATCTAAAGCACACAACGACCAAAATCTTGTCAGTGGAGATGTTCAATCCAAGATAGCCGTCTACGACGAAAAAATTAAGACAGAACGAGATAATATAGAAGCAGCCAAAAAAGCATTGTCTCAAATGGACGCACAGGTCGATCAAATGCTAGGTCGAACTGATACTGATAAAGGTGCAGAACGTGCTGTTCAGATTCGACGTAACCAAGCCAAAGAACGTGCCGCATTACAAGCCGATATTAGTAAAGCACAAAAAAATATAACGCAGTTACAATCAGAACGTGCTCCAATCGCAGCTGAAGTTCGAAAAGTTGAAGCTGAAGTTGGTCCTTTAAAATACATTGCTAAATTCATTTACGGAGATAAAGGTGCCGACGAGAACATGCTGGAAAAGGCAGTTACTTGGGTAATCATTCTTATTGTTATCGTATTTGATCCATTGGCTGTTATTATGCTGTTGGCTGCACAAATGACTTTCCAGTGGTATAGGGAACAACAAAACTACGAAAAGCCTGATGCTTGGATTGCAGATGTTGGTGAAAAACCAACAGAAGAAGAATTAAAAGAACATCAGACTGAATTAAAAGAAAATGTAAATCAATTTGTAGACTATGGAGAGCATCCTAAGGATACATATGAACACGCAACAGAGATTCCAGCAATCGAGCCTGTGACTGACCAAGGGGGTGAACAAACAGCGCAGGAAGAACAGCAAACACAAGTAGCGGAGATTAACTTAGAACCTGACCATTTAAAAATGGCCGAAGAACGTATTCAGGAAAAAGTTGCTCAATTAGAAGAGACTCCAATGCCTGTTGAACAGTGGAATATGATGATAGCAGAGGCAGAAAAGGCAGTAGAAGAAGAATCAAAAAAAAAGACATACATGACGAAGGACGAACAGGGACAGATACAAGTAAAGAGCAGATCGTAGCAGGATATGTTCAAAACGCAGAACAATCTGAAGGTACAATATGGTCTAGAATTAACCAAGCCCGTATAAAACCAAAAGATGAAATGTACAGGCTTTATGATTTAGATAATTTTAAAGATTTAATTATCGACAGATTTACAGACCCAGCCCTTTATGAATTTGTGGAAGAAACAAAAACAAAAGGACCAAAGTTTGCCAATTATAGACCAGAACGTCTGAAAGAATTCGTAGAAAAGATATATGAACTTAGGAAAAATAACCCTAATAACACCTCCAGATAAACTTTTCAATTTAAATTTAAGTTATCTTTTGGTTAAACCTTCCAATACAGTTAAGCAACAGTTTCAAAGCATTTTGAGTAAAAGTTTAGACGACTTAAATGTTTTCGTTTTTGATGAAAAAGAAACTGATATTGCTTGGATGTTAAGTGTAGCCCAGCAAGTCGATGTAGTTATTATTGACATTGATAATTGCGATCCGATCACAAAGAGCTTTGTCACTTTTATGCTGGCACAACCAAATGCACACTATATAACATTAGACGAAACAACTCCTTACAACCTAATCAGTAAAAATAGAATTTGGGATTTGGAAGGCATTGTTGAACAATTTACACAAGAAGAGGACGACGAAGAAGATGATGAATCATCGAACTAAAGGAACTGGAGTTACAGTTAAAGACCACGAAAATATCAACCAAGCACTACGCAGGTTTAAAAAGAAAGTAGAAGAAGCGGGTATTTTGGATACACTACGCAAAAAAGAATTCTACGAAAAACCAACCACAGCACGTAAACGTGCCAAAGGTGCTGCAAAAGCTCGCTGGAAGAAGAAGCTCGAAAAAGAGAGTTTACCACCAAAATTATATTGACAACATAAAACATCTGTGTTAAAATATATACTCTAACAAAACGAAAGAGTATAATGGCTAATACAGATGTAATGATTGATTTAGAAACATTGGCGACATCTACGGATGCCGCCATTCTTACGATTGGAGCAGTAAAATTTGATCCTTTTGGTAAAGATGTTGAAGAACCTGCCATGGATAGTTTCTATGTCCGTGTTAATATTGATAGTTGTAACGATATCAATCTTCATGTTGACGACGGAACTATTGAATGGTGGGCAAATCAAGATGCGGCAGTAAAAGAGGAAGCATTTGGTGACGGTGCTGACCGTGTTCACATCAGAGAAGCAATGGAACGGCTCTACAAATTTTGCTGGGGAGCAAAGCGTGTATGGTCGAACGGTGCCGCATTTGACATACCTATTTGTGAAACAGCATTCAAAAGATTAAACAAAGCAGTTCCTTGGTCATTCTGGCAAGTACGAGATGTCCGAACAGCATTTGATTTAGGAATTAACCCCAACCGTCCTCCTGTGACAAAACACCATGCGTTGGAAGATGCATGGAATCAAGCAGTAGGCGTTCAAAATGTATATAATACATTGCGTAGCTGTTCGACCTATGACGGAAAGTTTGTAACTCCGTTTAGCAATGAAAGATAAAAATGAAAACACTTGAAACTGTTTCGGGTAGAAAAATTAACGTCACCAACCCAGACCCGTCGACTATTGAAATCAGTGATATTGCATGGGCATTGTCTAGGATGCCCAGATTCAGCGGACACAGTATTCCGTACATTCCGTATTCTGTAGCCCAGCATTGTATTCAAGTAATGAAAGAACTTGCACCACACGGTCCACGGATACAGTTACACGGTTTGCTACATGATGCAGCAGAAGCGTATATTAATGACTTGCCCAGTCCTGTAAAACATATTCCTGAAATACATGCCGTGATTAGCAAGTTAGAAGACAAATTAATGCTAACTATATACGAAGCGTTAGGAATAGACCCGCCCACAGAAGAAGAACAGACTATTGTAAAAATTGCCGATAAACATCAGCAGGCAGTAGAAGCTTACAATTTTATGCATTCTCGTGGCAACGATTGGAATTTACCTAAAGTAACATTTAAAAAATTACAAGAATTTGAACAGCCGCTTACCAGCGTAAAAGCATACGATTTATTTTTACAGTATTTTGAACTTTTACAAGAAGAATTAATAAAACAGAATTCTGCGGCATAAATAAAAATGTAGAACGCTTCGGGTTCTATAAATTCTTGCTTAAACATAAGGAGATAAAAATGAGCAAAATCATAGGTATTGACCTTGGCACCACAAATAGTTGCGTAGCCATTCTAGAAAACGGTGTAGCTAAAGTTATTGAAAACTCAGAAGGCGCCCGTACAACACCATCAATTGTCGCTTACACACCAGAAGAAATTTTAGTAGGTGCAACAGCAAAACGACAAGCAGTCACAAATCCAAAGAATACAATTTATGCCGCCAAGCGTTTAATTGGCCGTAAGTTTTCTGAAAAAGAAGTTCAGAAAGACATTGATTTAATGCCGTACGGTATTGTCGAAGCCAAGAACGGCGATGCTTGGATTAAGGCGCAAGACAAAGAATTAGCACCTCCACAAGTTAGTGCTGAAGTTCTACGCAAAATGAAAAAGACTGCCGAAGACTACCTTGGACAAGAAGTTACAAAGGCAGTTATTACTGTTCCTGCTTACTTCAATGACAGTCAACGTCAAGCTACTAAAGATGCCGGCAAGATTGCTGGTTTAGAAGTTCTTCGTATTATCAACGAGCCAACAGCTGCTGCTTTGGCCTACGGTGTTGATAAGGAATCGACTAAGGATCGCAAAGTTGCTGTTTACGACTTAGGAGGCGGCACATTTGATATTAGTATTATTGAAATTGCCAACATTGATGGCGATAAACAAATTGAAGTCTTGAGCACTAACGGAGATACATTCCTAGGTGGTGAAGACTTTGACCAACGCATTATGGATTTCTTATGCGACGAGTTTAAGAAAGATAATGGTGTTGACCTTAAAACAGATATGTTGGCTTTGCAACGCCTAAAAGATGCTGCAGAAAAGGCTAAGATTGAATTGTCTAGCTCTGCAAGTACAGACATTAATTTACCTTACATTACAGCAGATGCAGGCGGTCCTAAACACATGAATGTTAAACTTACTCGTGCTAAGTTTGAAGCAATGGTTGAAGATTTAATTCAGCGTTCCATTGAACCATGTAAGATTGCTATGAAGGACGCTAACGTCACTGCTGGTGATATTACAGAAGTTATTCTTGTTGGTGGCCAAACACGTATGCCTAAAGTACAAGAAGCAGTTGAAAAGTTGTTTGGAAAAGCACCACGTAAAGATGTCAACCCTGATGAGGCAGTTGCCGCAGGTGCCGCTATTCAAGGTGCTGTCCTAGCAGGCGACAAGACAGACGTTCTATTGCTAGACGTTACTCCATTGAGCTTAGGTATTGAAACAATGGGTGGTGTGTTTACTAAATTGATCCAAAAGAACACAACAATTCCAACTAAAGCTAGCCAAACATTTAGTACAGCAGAAGACAATCAGCCAGCTGTTGATATCAAAGTTGGACAAGGCGAACGCGAACTATTCAAGTATAACAAAATGCTTGGTGAGTTTAAATTAGATGGAATCAATCCTGCGCCTCGCGGTATGCCTCAGATTGAGGTTACATTCGATATCGATGCAAACGGTATTATGAATATTAGTGCTAAAGATAAAGGCACTGGAAAAGAAAACAAAATTACAATTAAATCAGACAGTGGTTTAAGCAAAGACGACATCGAGCGTATGATTAAAGAAGCAGAAGCAAATGCTGAAGCAGATAAAAAAGCTAGAGATCTTATCGATGCTAAAAACCAATCTGAAGGTGCAGTTCATAGCCTTAAGAAAGATTTTGAAGAGTTTAAAGAACAACTTACAGAAGAAGAAAAAACTAAATTTGAAGAATCTGTCAAGGGTGTCGAAACTGCTCAGCAAGGCGACAATGTTGAAGAAATAAACAAAGCCGTTCAAAATATGTTTGAGGCAGCTAGTCCGGTGTTTGCTAAGAAGCAAGCCAAAGCATCTGCTGAAACAGCCCAACCAACCGAGGGCGAACAAACCGTGAATGCGGAGTTCAAAGAGGTTGATAAAAAAGACTAACAGTCTTATAATAAAACTGTAGGGTGCCAATGGTTGGGCCCTACAACAATCTTGCTTAATTAAAGGAGATATAAAATGACACAATTAAGAACTATTGATACAAACGCTTTAGCTCAGCTTAATAGAGCACTTGTAGGATTTGATCGTATTTTCAATGATAGATTCTTTGAAACACGAACAAACAACTACCCTCCATACAACATCGTTAAATACGGTGAAAATCAATATGGAATCGAAGTTGCTGTTGCAGGTTTTGACAAAGCAGAAATTACTGTAGAAGTTGACCAAGATCAGCTTACTGTCAAAGGTGAAAAAACTAAAGACGGTACTGAAGTTGAATACTTACACAGAGGTCTAGCTGCACGTGACTTTGAACAAACATTTACTCTAGCAGAGTACATGAATGTTGTTGGTGCAGAGGTCAAGGACGGCATGCTTAAAATTGAAATCGAGCGTGTTATTCCAGAAGCACTGAAACCTCGCCAAATTGAGATTAAATAAGTTTGAAACCGGGGGAGGAAACTCCCCCAACTACGAAAGAGAACGAGATGCCAGGTACTGATATCCAACTAGATGAAAAAATCAAAGTAAAAATTGCCGAACCAAAAAATTGGAAGGTGATATTGTTAAACGATGATTCTACGCCAATGGAATTTGTTATTTCTATTCTAGTAGACATTTTCAAACATTCACACGAAACAGCCCGCGATATTATGTTTCAAGTACACGAAACAGGTAGTGGTATAGCAGGCATTTATAGTTTTGAAATTGCTGAAGCTAAAGCAGTTGAAGCAACACACCAAGCACGTACTAATGGCTTCCCTTTACAAATAAAATTGGAGGAAGAATGAGTCTAAAAGACTTAACACACGAGCAGCACAGAACAGCAGAGACACAGCCGTTTGTAAAAATTTTGTTTTCAGGTAAGATTGATCCGCATGTATATGCTACTTACCTATTCAATCAACATAAGGTATACGATGTTCTAGAAGCCTGCGCTATGATGCATGGACTTTTAAATGATTATCCAACAATTCGTCGTGCTCCTAATATCTTAGAAGATTTTAAAGAACTATGGGTCGATCGTGACGGTTTGCCTGCAACTATGCCGTCAACAGAGCGTTACATTGATCATATAATGTCTATTAAAGATGATCCTAAAAAACTATTAGCTCATTTGTACGTTAGACATTTTGGAGACTTATCAGGCGGGCAAATGATTGCTAAACGTGTCCCCGGCAACGGCAAGTACTACAAGTTCGATGGTGACCCTGATCAAATTAAAAATATCCTACGTGCAAAACTAGACGACAGCCTAGCAGACGAAGCCAAAGTTTGTTTTGGATTTGCAACTGACTTTTTCAAAGACATGATGGGTGCTGTTGATGTCGCAGAGTAAAGTTTGGGATACGTTAATTGATATTCAACACATCCTGGAAGATTCATTTAACAAAACTGGTACAGAAATATTTGAGCCTGGAATGGATCGTTTTAATCAGCCTGGGTGGGTTAATCGCGTTTGGCGGTCCGATTCTTATCGTCGTGCTCATGTCGACGTCGTAGACGCTCGTGAAACTAAAGGCCTGTGGATGATGCATTGTTGTATCTTTCCACACATACACAACCCAGCCCCAATTTACGGATTTGATGTAGTAGCAGGTAAAAACAAAATTACTGGCTGTTTCCACGATTACAGTAAAGCAGGAGATCCTGCCCACCCTATGATGGAATGGTTTGCCGATTATGTCAAACGTTTAGAGTGGCGCAGAGAACGACAGCTTCCAGAGTGGGCAACTAATATTTTTAGCCCTAGCATGGTAGCAGCAGGCAATGTACAAGCAGAAGAAGAACTAGATCAAATTACTCAAATGGCTAAAGATACATTGGCCCATTATCTTAGTGCTGTAGCAGAAACAAATAATACAGCAAACGACACTACAGAACATCAAAATTACTACGCAGTTAATCAAAAATGTAACCCACATACACCGCGTGTAATGGCTAGTTTAGGGCTAGACGAGGAAGATGTGCGTGTTTTCATACAGGAATGCCTATTCCCAGAAATCGCATAAATATTTTACTATGCGATTTAACGACATTAAATTCCTTTCCCCTATTTTTGAGATGGCTTCCGAAGCCATTACCGACTTAAAAAAGCAACTTGCCGGTAAAATTAAAGAATTACCCGCAGATGAAGCCACCGTTAAAACTCTACGTGAAATTGAAGATTTACTTAGAGATGTGAATGCAGGTGGACGCACAGGTTTACTTAACAAAGATATACAAAGTGTGCAGGATCCTATAGTTAGAGAAGCTCACATGCTCTTAGCTCGTTATATTAACCAAATTTTATCATTTGGCAATGCTACCCCAGAGGATCGTAAAGAACTATTTGATCTATGGAGATCAGACAAACTAGTCAATTTAGATGTATTACTTGGAAACGATTTAGCAGGCTGGACAGAAGTTTTTAACGGATACAGCAGTAACCCTGTTATTCAAGAACTAGTAGACGAATTAATGATTATTTCTGCACTAGGGCACGGAAAGGGCGAGTTTGGACTCAGTGTCCTTAGTAAAAGAATTGGCAAGCCAGAAAGTGGTAAGGGCGACTTAGTAGTAAATTACAATGGTAAAGTTTTAGCTGTAGAAGTAAAAACATCTGATATAGGTAAAGACAGGATTAAAATAGACCCAGAAACTGGAAAGAAAAGTGTTCAAAAAGGTAAAGTAAGTTCTGCTCGTTTTGGAGATCAAGAAGTTATCCCAGGCGAAGGATACGAGGCAGCATCAAAAGCATTAAACGATTTCGCTAGATCTAAGGGTACTAGAGTAGGAGATAGCGGCGTTAATATTAACGAAGCAATTAAATTGCTTTCGAGACTCAATCCTAAAGATGCTACCACATTTATGGGTTTGATTAGGAATAGCGTTAAAATTATCTTTGGTAAAAAATTTAAAAATCCTCGCCCCGATTATAAAACTAAGTTAATGAAAAATGTTAACGGGATTATATCGTCTATAGAAAAACTTGATGCAAGTTCAGCTATGCAATTCTGGGCAAGAGCTAATTTTAATTATTACATGGCCGCAAAACATGACGACGGTGTATTGTTTATTAGCATTCCTAACAAAACTACGATTTACTAC
>JACCDO010560915.1_pt1 | contig 28885 bp, 24 predicted proteins | sample 7446101 | NCBI WGS metagenome assembly JACCDO01 (sample SAMN15323440, study PRJNA562643) | freshwater metagenome | isolation source: river surface water | place: USA:Blue River Watershed | collected 2017-08-16
AATTTAGAAATTAACGAGGATATATATTCTCCAATCGATGCTTGTTTAATAAAGTTGTCGACTCTCTTATATTGGAGATATAAATAGGTTTTGTCTTCTGTAGGAATGATATTAAAATAAGGAACCATATATGTATTAATAACCTTTACGTAATCATCATATGATTGAGTATTTTTGAAATTCACGAGAATATTTTGAGTGACGATATTGACGACTGTTAATTCCTCCGGTTTTATATTGTTGATCCTATTATTGATAATTGTTTCTATTGGTTTCCTTATTTCTTCATCGATGAGATCATATATAGATACAATAGAATTCTGTTCTAGTTTTTCGTCGATAGATGAGTTAATTCGAATATCAAATAAGAAATTAGAATACAATTTGAAAGAGATCAGGATTCCTTTCTTGATTTGCATTTTAAACTCGATGAAAGTATCTTTTTCAGGTTTGAAAATCGTCCATTTCTCTAAAGGAATATTTCCAATGACTTTCTTTTCTATCTTGTAATATACGTTATTCTTTCCATGATACTTAATAAACGATATATAGTTATTGGTATGCATTCGATCGAAAATAAGAGACAGATCTGTATTTGATAAATTAGCGCTTGTTAAATAAGCGAAATGACCTTTCACATGTTGATAAGTGACATATTCTTTCATAACCAATCGATCTGGCTTTCTTGTTTCGATGAGGTTTTCGTTGATTATCAGATTATTAACAAAGCTTTCTAAATTCGAATTACTGTCTTTTTCGAAAGGGAAAAGGTAATGTTTAATATCGTCCGTCTTTTTATTGACTAGAATATAAATCTTATCTTCCTCTGTGATATCGAAATATGCCAGAGTCAAGTTACGTTGATCGACCAGAGACAATGTATCCGACAAAACATTTACACTACTTTCTATATTCGTGTAATCGATACTATATTCAATAAAAGGACCGTTCATGTATCTGAAAGATAATGGAATATATATGTATTCATAATCAATATCGGCAAGTATTTTTTGTGCCTTTTCTTTTTTTAGGAATCCAACTATATGGTCTATCTCTATTTGGTTTTTAATGGCAAATGAATTCTCTAAACATTGCTTGAAATACTCAACGTTGATAAATAAATCGTTTTTGAATACGTTGTTGATAAAATCGATCTCGATAAAACTATTTTTTTCAATACGTTTCTTTAAATATAAAAAAATATTATTCGTATTACATTGAAACTGTTTAATGGCCAATTTTTTTGTGATAATATTCACCGTATCATCCCATTGACAATAGGATCCATTGATAGATTTCTTATTATGAAAGAATTTCAAAGTGTTCATTTTCTAAATTCTTTCGAGAAAAAAACTTATCGTATATGTTTCTATATCCTACCAATCTTTTACAATACTTTAGACAACGCTACTTGTAATATTAATTCCACAATAAGAAGTTGGATTCTTTGCAAAGTCTACTTTTTTATACAAGTTCATCTCTATGGCCTCTGTTAATAAAAATCTAAAGTTCTTCCAAAAGTCTTCGTTGTGACCTATACTTGATGTAGCCAAATGAGCAAGTTCGTGAATTGCTACGTACATCACTACATTAGTATCAACAAATGAATTTTTTTCGTCCTTGTTCCTAATACATAAGACGAGCTTTTCTCCTTTATTAACTGAATAACTCGTATAACCTGATTCGACACCACCTTCACTTATATTTTTCGGATTAAAGTTCTTATACAATCTTTGGATGTTTTCGTCATTTGGATACTTTGCAGTTAATTGATTTACCAAAGACGTCAATTTAGTTGCTAGTTCATCGAGAATATTTGCTGCTCTTTCTTTATCAGGTAGTTGTTGAACCAAGAATTCTCGATCGCTCTTTGTTTTGATAATTGTTACTTCGGAATAATGATTCTTAATATAAAATATCACGAGTCCTATAATAAGAACTAATATAAGGATATCTGTTTTCGTAAAGTCCATTTATATTTTACGAAGAAAATGATGCGTTTCATTTATTGATCGTTTCTATGAAATTAATTTATATGGTTTTATGATTGAAAAGGCATATGATACAACTTTATTTATTCTAACAACAACTCCTGATTTCAAAGATATTGACGAAATACAGGCTATAATAAGATCTAAAAATATACTTCGAGAGTTTAAACAATTATCGCATTATGAAAAAGTTAACGTCATTGCAAAAGTTCTATGCAATGCATCAAAAGTGCAACCGAGTAAACTTAGTCAAGGTTGGATTACCAAAAACTCCCAAGAAGATTTAGAGTCAATTATTTACCTCATTCTTTATGATAAATATGATAAAACAACGACACCATTCTTTAAAATGTGTTTTTGCTAGAAAATTTATTTAAAGATCTCTTAGCAATGATAGCTGCGATGAATAAGGAGATTTGCTTTCTTTTATTTATTATTGTTAATATGATCTTGTATTCATGTTCACAATATTTCATGTATTCATACTGTAAACGGACTATATTTCACGTATTTTTTCTATCAGATTCTCACTTTTGCAAAATTTTAACTACTTATAACTCTCTTATTGAGGATTTTTTCGATCTTCATTGATCGTTTTTTTCAAAGATAAATTTTAAGTGTTTAATATAAATGAATATTTCTGAAAATATTTTGAACTTGGCACAATCAAATAGTTTATCTCTTAGGGCATTGAGAGAATTTGAAGTTAACAAAAGGCTACCTTATTTCGAAATCTACAAGAATGACAAGAATATTTATGATGTTAAAATTTATAATTATGAACATCATGATAATTCGCCGAGAATGATTCTATGGAAAAATTATTTGAAACAAAACATCCTACCTAATGTCATTAACCCAAATATAAGTGGATTTTATAATATAGAACTACATGATTCGTATACTTATTTAGATAACGACATAGATTATTCTGGTGTATTGTGCTTTTCTCGATTCAAAAATGACAAACGTATTCCTCTCATTCCAGATCCATATATGATTGGAAATTATGATGGATACATATCAAAAATTAACGATGATAGAGACTGGTTAAAAAAAGATTCCCGTGTATGTTTTTTTGGAACGACTACAGGAAGTAGGGATCCCTCACAGAATCTTCGTATAAATCTCTGTAAATGGGCAAGAGATTTCAGAAACGTATGTGATTTCTATATAACAAAGGTCGCACAAATGAATCCTAAGGATATTTCCGAACTAAATACAATTTATAAAGATTATGTTCCTATAAGCGAGCAATTGAATTATAAATACCATCTAAACATTGATGGAAACACATGCAAGTTCGATGTATGGCCCATGTTGACAAATAATTTAAATATTCGTTACAAGAGTAAAGAGATGTTGTGGTATTATCCGATGATACAAACTAATCAACATTTTGTTCATGCTTCAGATTTCGAGGACATTATTAGAAATGTACTCTTTTTCAATAACAATTCGAATCATGTATTTAATATGATTATCAATTCAAAGAAGTTTGCTTACGATTTCTTTAAACCACTCAATCATCAAATGTACACGACTCATCTATTCAATAATATTGAATAATTATATTCTCTAACTATATATATCAAATGTTGCTTGAAATCAAAACCAAATCAGATGTTAATGATGTTAATATCAAACAATTAAAAAAGGATTTAAATGAAAAAAATGTCGTTTTGCTAATTCATGCCTTTTGGTGTGGTCATTGTCAAAATTTTATTCCGAAATGGAATAATTTAGTGGAAACTTACAAGAAGAAACGAGGAATCAAGTTAATATCGATCGAAAGTGAAGCTTTGAAAGAACTTCAAAAGGTATACCCTGCTGTATACAATAGAGTCATTCCAGCATCTAAAGAAGTATATTTTCCAATGATTGTTTTTTTCAAGAAAACAGCACCTGGAAAGTTATCATCGAAAAGCATCTATAGAAGTGATATGAGTGAAAATGCAATTATGCATTCCTTCCTTTCAAAATAGGAAAAAGTCAAATATGTAAAGTAAAGAAATATAAAAAGAAATATAAAGAATATATAGATTTAATTATCATTAATATATAAATGAATGTGGAGAAGAATACAATGACTGTTTATCAGAACAATGCAAACAAGAACAATCTTTCTTTAGAAGATTTCAAGGTTTTAGTAAAGGAATGGATAGAACTCGATAATTCCATTAAGTCTTTGCAAAACGGAATTAAAGAAAAAAGGGTAAAAAAGAATGCTATTAGTGAAATCATCGTAAATTTCATGTGTCAATACGATATCGAAGACTTGAATACAAAAGATGGTCGCATAAGATGTAAACAGGTTGTTGTAGAAAAACCCGTGTCAAAAAAACAAATCATAGAAAGGATCGATACGATCATTGATTCGAAAATCTCAGGTAATACAAATAAGGCAGATATCATAAAAAAACTGTACGAAACAGAAAAAGTTCAAAAAGTGTCTTTACGAAGACTTAAAATTACGTAATTGGAATAATTTTCATACATTTCTTTGGTTTATGTTCACATGTCGGTAATGGGACACAAGATAATCCATCACAGGATACGAGTCCAGTAATGGTATCGTCTGTATTATTTCCAGGTCTATAACCTGGTGTCATTTGATAAAAAGACATGGATGGAGTTTGATTGTCATATTTATTTTTCAATGTTAGACCATAATGTGTCATATATGCTGATGATGGTCTTATAGGTACATTTGCCCATGGTGCATTCTGTTCGAAAGGTGTCCCCGTATATAACCCACCATTTAGCTTAAATGGAGGTATGTTGGCATGATTATTTTGTGCGACATTCGTTGTATTTGTTGTATTTATTGTATTTGTTGTGTTCATTTCTCTTTTCAAATATAAGAAGATAAAATATAGGAAGATAAAATAAATGGATCAAAACGAAAGACAAAAGATTATCGATGCTGTTAAAGATATAAATACAAGTGAAGAAAAAAGTAAAGAAACTGTATTTAAGAAGAAGTATAGTTGGTTGAAAGAAAAATACCCTAATTTATATAGACTTGCTTGCAATGAAAATATTATTGATTCTAGAAACTTGGGGTTCATGTTGGAAATGTTAGAGAAAATGGAGCAAGGAACTACACAAGAAAAGGCTTCAGAGGAAGTCGGAAAATATTTATTTAACGAATATGTAGCAACTGTTTTACCAGAACAAACCTAGAATTTATAGACCCACTCTTATCTACTTTTAGGAGTCTTTGTGCTGTTTGAACTATTCAATTTATTTTTTGTTTTTGTGGTATTAAGTATATTATGATTTTCTACAAACAAATGAGAATTGCTTAATCGAAAATGCATGATATCTTGCAATAAACCAACTGATTTGCTTCTCAGTAATTTTTCGCTCATTAAAATCTTTTTATTACGAAGGCTGTCATTTATTTTATTTTGCAAATCTATTTCTTTATAGATCGTTGTATAGTTGGCTTTAGTTGTTTCCTTTCCTATTTCATTTGTTTCATATGGAAAATCACCAATATTTGCTCTTCTTTTAATGTATCTTTTTATCATCTTTGTAGGTTCTTGATAATCTGAACTTTTTGCAAATCTTTCTACATTATAATCCTTTTTTCGTTCGATCTCAAAACTGTGTGTGTTTCTTACACTCACAGAATTTGATATATGATTATCTTTTATGGGTTTTTTCTTCCCATATATGACAGATTTATTGTCAGTTTCTTTGGTATCAGATGTATTAGGTGTATCTGATGTATTAGATGTATCTGATGTATCAGATGTATCTGATGTTGTGATTTTGAGTTTAGGTTTGAATTTAAAACACCAGGTTTTGAAATTCATCATTAGTTTAGGGTTTTGAATATATACATATGATCATTTCTCTATATATAGGTTTCTATCGAAATAAAACTCATGCCATTGTTTAGACGTTTCATGATTTTCCTCTGTCAATTTATCGAGATTTTTCAGGTCATTTTTAATGATATTTAAAGTTTTCTCAATATATATGCTCTGTCTAAATGTATGATATATATTGTATTTTACAATAGAATTGAATATTGAAACATTTAAATTAATCTCGTTCAAATACTCTTGCATTTTACCAGTTTTGTAATAAAACCAGAATTCATTTACCTCTTCCATTTTGTTATTTTTAAATTGTGAACAAACAATGTATCTCTCTGAATTTGCTGGTCTACTCGTGAAAGGTTTAATGAAATAAATGTGTTCATAGAAATTTTTTAATACATGTATCAGCTTTATAGTGTTTTCTTGAAAAACATCATATATCTTCAAAACACATGATCCATTCACTTTTTGTAAAAGTAAAATGGAAGCGACTTCTGCTGTTATCAAATTAAAAGATGATCCTTCTTGATTGTTATAATCACTACTAAAATCGAACCCACCATCCCCTGTTATGAAATCCATCGAATGACGTCCGAATTCTTGAAATAAATGCGCAATATTATTATTATTATATAAATTCCCAGTTCCATCTTCTCCATAACTCAATATAACTTTTCTCATAAAAGACTTTTTTTCTCTCCAACAGGGAATGGAAAAGTTTTTTTCATCTCTCAACGTAATAGCGTGATATTGATCGAAATTATCTTCGTTTTTAAATTGACGATATTTTATGAATGCTTCTATGAATCCTCCTGGACCCTCTGCTAAAAAAAGACATTTTAAAGATCTATCGTTATCGAACAACTTTCCCTCGAAATCAAACAAAATCTCCCAAAGTTTATAAAAAGACCTGCTTACAGGCATGAATTTTTTGTTTCTATTTACCATGTTCACATTTTCATATTTGTTCGTTATCTTTCTACATATATCCCAACTTTTGTTTGATGAATATTCGTTAATAGAGTTTTTCTTATCGAAAATTTGTAAACAAAGATCATCATTGATTCTAAATAATTCGTCTGTAGTCAGCAAGGAATTTGCAAAAGATTTAATTTCTAATATGTTCTTGTCATCAATCATCTAATTTTTAAACACTACTTTTCTTTATGATCTTTTTTCCTGAAAACAAACAAATTATTCATGAACGAATATGATTGTTCAGGTTTCGAGAATGTCAAATTCTCCTTTTGCATCTGCTCATCAATTTTTTCTTTATTTTCAGCATAGTAATCCTTGAATGAAGTGTTTTCTTCTAGTTCGATACCGTATTTTGCAAGTTTTTTCTTCAATTCAGTAAATGAGACTAGACATTCGGTGAATTTAATCCCGATACTTTCCACAAAAACATCGATATTCTTATCATATATCTGTTTGGAATTTGCATCATCGTATTTCTTCTCAATCGACCAAATAATTTCTTTTCCACTCTTTGCTTCAACTTTAGGTACACTCTTGAGTTTCTTTGTTACTTTTGCAGAATCCAAATAGGTTCCGATAAAACATCCTCCGACTTTGAGTTGTTGATTTACGTTCCAAACGAAATTATCGAGAATGGCTTCGGATTTGAAGAAATAATGAAGAGAGAACTGACAACTAACTACATCAAATTCACTCGATGCAAATCCATAATATTGTTTAGGAAGCTCCTTATTTTTCTCTAATCCCCATAAAAACCTATTCACCGGATCAACAATATTTTCGTTATTGAATTTCTTAGAAGAATCCATCACTGAAAACATATATTTGAGGTTTTCTGTATTCTGCTCTTTATTTTTTTCAGTATATTGCAAAAATCGTGCAAATATACCATCATTAGGATTTTCAATATTATCTCTAGAGATATCAACACCCATTACCTTTTCGAAACCTGAATTTATCCATTTGAATAAATCACCACCTTTTCCACATGAAATATCGAACAAACTTTTTCCTTTAACTTTTGCAATGAGATCTTTCTTGACGAATTTGTTATGATAAACAAGTAGAGCTTTCGACATCATTTTATCACGGGCAATTTGTCGAAAGTAATATATATCTTCGCCAGGTATCATATCAGGTATGGGTTCTTTCCCGATAATCATTTCTTCCGTAACTGGATTTTGAATAGATCTCCAAATCGATAGAGCTGTTCCATAATCATTTGCAGTTCCCCCTATGCGTTTATTTATTCTATATAGTTCAGTTTTATCCTCGCGCACACGTAAAGGAACCCATTTATCATTCTCATATTTGCATTCAACAATCATATCCGCTTTGATGGTATTATCTTCGTTAGGAATCGTCATTGTACTAAACATATTATTATTGACATCTCCTGGATAAAACTTCTTTTCTATATAACCCTGTTTCTTCACATAAGATTTATTCATGAAACTAATTGATGTGATCGGATCCCATGATGATGGATTGTATCCAACATATAAATCAAATACTTTGAATACACCCCTTGATGATTTCTGTGTTTCCTTTGTCATCAAGTTAGGACCTTTCACCAAGAAATCAATCGTATTCTCAGATGGTGGCTTCCATTTTAATACTTTATTCCAAGTCGGTGTATCTACCACAGCATCCTCCTTTGGTGTGAAGATAAGACCATCAATATGATACGGATATTCTCCATTACTCTTTTTATCTAAAATTGTCTTTGCATGCTCAAAAATGTCCTTGTTATCGTCATAAAAGAAGTCCTTTACTCTGATTTCGATTCCCTTCTTCAGGAACATATCCTTAGCCTTTTGACAAAACATTTGAGCTTTTTGAAGTCGACATTTTCCTAATTTATCGGATTTAGTTTTTTGAACTAAAGGCAATGTTTTTATATTAGTTGAATCATCCCAATACATATCGAATACGAGGAAATATTCTTTATCAGAGTTATCAAAATTAACCAACTCCCCATCGAGAATACAGTTCATCTTGCTCTTCAAATTGATATTTAAAGTCGTCACTACTAGCCTGTTATTGATAAAATAACAACCTCCTTTATCGTCCACGAACAATAATGTTCGCTCGCCGTCGGCTTTCTCTGTGACTGTGTATTCATACTGTGTCAATGTATGGAAATTAATTCTCTCTAATGTCACTGGTTGTGGACCAATGAAAAACTTCTTTGGGTTGTTGTTCAATTGATTCGCATCGATTATATTCGAGTTATAAACTAAATCTATATATTTCTTGATTACGTCTATGTTTTGCCCCTTTTGAACCAGTTGATTTGATTTGTTTGCGACGACCAAATAACATTCAACCATGGTTTTGATAAGATCCTCCATAATCGCAATACGATTATTCCTTTGAACTTCCATTTCGATTTCATACGAAACATCTACATAATGACGATTGAATGATGCTTCTTTACTTGTTTGATACTTCAACATAGTAATATCATTACTCGTCTTCACAATTGTGACATCGATCCGTAAAGTCTTTCTTTTACTTGGAACAAATGAATATCGTTTCTTCAATCTGTATTTTTTAGAATTATAGTCTTTGGAATAGATATCTAGAGCAATCAGACGTTCCTTTTTCGAAACAGTAGATTCATCACGTAAATCGATATTAAAGGGATGTGCTTTAGAATGTGAACTGAATTCGAGTCTTGGTACGACTTTCTTTTCAAAAACTACTGGTTTTTTTTGGATGATTTTATCCTTTTCAGTAAATTCTCGAGTATAACAGAACTCGGTTATTCTCTCGGAACCTACGATTGAAGCCCTGTATTTCTCCCCGAAAAATACATCGAGAATGGTGTTATCTGATTCGAGAACATAATCAGTAGACATGAGATATTGCAAATATCTATTCATATCTTCTTTCTGTAAAGACCATTTACATTTAGCTTCTAATTCTCTTGTCTCTGAATTACGAAGATAAATATCAATCATGTTCAATAGAGAATCACAGAAATCTTTTGATATTTCCATCTCTGATATACTTTCACTAAAGAAAATAGCAAGTCTTTATATCAATTTTTCATGACATGCCATTCTTTGATTATTTCTGCCAAACGGTCTTTTCCTTTTTGATTTGGATTTAATCTCTTTAGTTCGATTGTACGCTCTTTTACGTATTCTTGGTATGTTTGTCTTTTGGTAGATTTGTCATCGGACTTTGTGTCAACCTTTGTATCAACCTTTGTATCAACCTTTGTAGAGAGTAATACGGGGCACAACATTCGATTATTGTTAAGAAGTGATAATTCACTCATCATATCCTCGATCCTATTATAAAACCCTTGCATACAAGGATATTTATTCGTCTCACAAAACACATTCTCTATAATCTTAACATTTACTTTATTGTCCTTAAGATTATCAAAAATAGAATAGATCTGATTCTTATCCATCTAATAATAGATTTATTGTGTCTTTATATATTCTTCTTTTTCAAAGATTGTCGTATCGAATTGACGATCAGATGTTACAGCCTTTGAATATTTTTTTTTCGCTATCAAAAAGATCGATGTCGATGTTTTCTTATTACTCAAAATATCAGTCGAACGTTTCGATAACAAATTAATGTAGCTTTTCACTTTGTTTTTAGATTTATCATCAGGAATCAATTTTTCCCAATCATGACTTTCATGTTTAGGCATTGAAACAAGATTTATATGAAGATTCGATATATAATTTTGTTTACATATATTCAGATTATGATCATAATCATCTAGAGTTTTTTTATTACTTATACAATAAGATACGAAATCATCGATTCTTTTAAATAAATCTTCGTCTAAATCGACAATATTAAAAAAAACACCATTCTTATTTGAAGAATATTTGACCTTGTCTTGAATTATTTTGAAAATCTCTTCGTGTTCCATCGACGATAACATGTTTATTTTATTATATAATTGTCTTTTATTGGTATTCACGGTATTCACGGTATTCACGGTATTCACGGTATTCACGGTATTCACGATATTCACGGTATTCACGGTATTCATTAACTTTATATATTAATATTGTCTTAAATCACGATCTTATGAAATTTTGTTGAATTTATCGACAATTGTATTCCTTTCGGTTCTCTTTGCATCAAGATTTTCAATTCTTTTTTTTTTCCAATCTCTCTTTGCGTTCGCCCAATCGTCATTTTTACTGTCCAAGAATGAACAGAAATCCGGACGATTGTTTGGTCGTAGAGTATCATACTTGTTTTTCAAGTGATCATGCCAGTGTATCATACTTTTTTTATGTTCCATCATATTGGATACACCACTTATTAATTCAGCTAAAATGCGATTCACATTATCATTAACGACCTCTAATTCATCGATATAGGCTATCAATTTACTTTTATCTTCTAATAACTTGAAATACTCCATTTCTTTTGCAGCTAAAAACGTATTAATAGGTTGTTTATCTACACCGTTTTTTTCAATTTGATAAGCAATACCAAAAGGACTGTTAATTAGGTTATTAACGGCATTACTATCTATATTCTTAGCTTTAGGTGTACCTAAAATTGTATACAAGTTTTGATCTTCTTTCTTGACCAATGAATATGCTTTGAGTTTACTTTTATATGAGACGACAGGATGTTTGGAAAATAATACAACATTTGTATCAGTCTGTATGTCACCAATTTCAAGAACTAATTTATTTGTTTCTTTATTTAATTTAACTAGTTTTATGATCGTATCACGTGCGTTTTGATTTTCTTCAAAGAAGGCCAATATAAATTTATCATCTCTTCTAATAAGATGCCATTGTATATTTTTATTTGTCGGTGAATATCTGAATGTTCTGGGGTCTGTAAACCCAATATCATTACCCTCACGTTGTCTTGTATTATTCACTATATAACAATTAGTTTCCCGTCGAGTTGTTTCATCATCAACATGTGAAATAACGAATCCATTTTCCATTAATGGCCCATATTTTAAAACAAAAAAAGATTTAGTCGGTCCTAAAACTAGATCATTATCCGCAGATTTCATTAAATATTGATTTTGAAACTTGAAAAAATACAATGTGTTCGTGTTAGTCCTATCTGTTATTTCAGGAAAATAAGGATTATTGTCCTCTATATTCATCATATTCATTATATCCATTATAATTATATATTGTGATTTGAGAAAAAAGATCGTATTTTTACCTCAAAATATTTCTTCGAACAAAAATAAAAATGAAACAAGTCGATCCGTTGAAAATTCTCGGTTTACAAGGAAAACAATATGATCTGAATGATCTTAAAAATGCATATAAAAAAACAGCATTTAGTGTTCATCCGGATAGAGGTGGATCAGCATATCTATTCAATCTAGTAACTGCATGTTATAAACAACTCAGAGACCAACTCCAAAATAAAGATCACCACGAATTAAAAAATGTATTCGAAGACGTAAAAAAGACTAATTTTGTGAATAAGCCCAACGAATCTCAGAATTTCGACGTTGATAAGTTTAATATGATGTTCAACGAGAACCATATTAAAACCAAATACGATGAGATAGGTTATGATGACTTTTTGAAGAAAACGAAGCCTATAGAAAAGCCAAAGAATATTTTCAAAAGCGAAAAAGTATCGAATGAAAAATTCAACGAAGCCTTTGATAAATACACACGAGTGAATTCGAGCAAACATTTAGTTAAACTCAAAGAACCTGAACCTATATTACTTGGAAAAAAAATATCGTTCGCAGAATTAGGCGTATCTGATATAGATGATTTCAGTGGAGATAATAGAACAAATAAACAACTAAATTTTATGGATCTCAAGATCGCTCATACGACGAGTAAATTAGTGGACAATTCTATCGTCGATAAAAGACAGGATTTCAGAAATATAGATGAGCTTCAAAAAGCACGTGGAAATATGTCATTTGAATTAACAAAAGACGACAAAAAATATTATGAAGAAAAGAAACGATTAGATGAGATTAAAGAAAAGAAACGTCTTCAAATTCTCCAAGAAGAAGATCGGCTGGCATCAGAGAGATATTCTAAATTGCAGTTTCTTCTCAGAAATCAGAACTGACTTTTATCGACAGTATTTGATAGATTAGATAAATAATGCTTAAACTCTTCGAAAAGACATTGTATAAACTTTGCTTTCGATTCAGTATTTTTATAGTTTAAGAAAGCATATAATTTCCTCAATAAAGCATCATTGGATCTCATAATCTTTCTATTATGGTTTATCTTTCCTGTCAATTCTTCCAGTTCTTCGATACGTTTGAATCTTTCTATTAGTAAACTCGCATTACACATGCGGTTTATATATTTACATGTACGTTCACGCTGTTCTTGTGTCCATTTTGATTTTTTATTTCCCATATTCTCGAGACAAAACCCAAAATTATCTAATAAAGAATCTTGATAAAAAGTTTGATGTAAAGAGGAGTTTTTCATAACAATATGTAGAAATGCACCAACGCTCCTATATGTCTCTCTCTCGTACATTTTTGATTTGGAAAACCTTTCGAATAAAACTTCTAAATTACCTTTCTCTTTAACAGAGTATTCAAAATATTTTTTTACGTGATAAAAGTATTGTTTTGGATTTTTACTTTCGACAAATGTTTTTAATGAGAACACTTGCAGCATTTTACTGAAATCTTTAAAAAATGATGGAATATTCACATTGTTTTCTATGATATAGCTATAAAGTCGCATACTTGCCCAATATCTCTGACGTTGAGGACTTATTACCGAAGATAAACATTGTAATCCTTCGCACACAATGAAATCTTTACTGATGTAAAACTCAGTTGCGTAAATGTTGATATCAAATATCTTATATAATGGCGTCGTGAAATATTTGTAATGATTAGAATCTATTGCTTGAAATACATTTAAAACAGTTTTTATAGCTTTTGATAATGTGTTTTTGTCCAAATCACATATAACATTGATGTCGATATCTGATACATATTGTGGATCAGTTGTTCCTACATGATGGAATCTACATATTTTCGTTTTTTCTGTACTCGGTTCTATTAGATTAGATAATAGATATAATATGTATTCTTTTCGCAAGTTATTCAAAGAAGATTTAACTTTTTCGTCAGAAATAAATTTAATATCACTCCAATAAAAAGGTCTATTATTGAATCTGAAATATAAAGGTCTGTTCTTGAGGGCATGTAATTCTTTCAATGTTAATAAAGGAGATACCTTATTGTTCAATTGATCTAAAATTTCGAGCATTATATTTGTATTAAAGAAAGAACTTTTTTATCATTTCTTAATATTTGATTATCTTTACTCCATAATAATTGTCCATTCATAACTTGAATTATCTTGAATGAATCAACGCTTTTATTCGTTATTTCACATAATATAAGTCCTTGCAAAATCTTATCATATGATTCATCCCGCCCTTTTTGGACGCAACCCATCTGAAATAGGAAAATCTCATTATCGTTCAACATAATATCTATAATACCCTCCAATTGTTTTGTATAAATATGAATTCCACATCTGATATTACTTTCGCTAGATGTTGCCATATAACCCATTATTTTTTCTGACATTTGTAATATCCATCTATTACTTTGTGTAATAATCATTTGATGATCGATCTCCTTGTAAAGATTCTTAAAACGATTCCTCTTTAGAGATGACATATATAAAGCATATATCCACAAATCATAATTTGTCAACGAACAAACATCCAATAAGGTCATATCTTTATCGAGAAAAGTTATTAGATCTTTCGTGAGATTGTCTTTATTATAGACTTTAATAGATCGAAAAGGTATCTGGTACATCTCTTTCTTATTTCTAAACTTTTTAATGATATCAACGAATGTGTCGACGTCATTCGTATATATCTTCCCACGTAAATACCTCAAAGATGCTAAATTATCCTCGTGTTCATAAATCAAATTCCTATACTTTCTAAAGACACAATATCCCTCGAAACTCAGACAAATGCTATCACGACTCTTGTGAAGATAATCAAGCAAGTATCTAGTGTTTTGAGTCATATCGATATTTTGATAAATACGTATTCTGATATATTCATTGAACTCGTCTTGTAAATGTTCACGCTCAATATAGTTCATATCAAATGGATAATTTTCAAAAGGATCATGAAGTTGCAGCTTTTCAAAACGGTCTGGAATATATCCATTTTCTTTAAGCTCAATAATCTTTTGAATCGGAATAGATCTCACGAAACCATCGATTGTATTATCTTTCACGACTTCTTTTATAACGGGATTGCTCGAAAAATATTCCACCCTGAAATTAACGAAATTGTAATATTCTCGTGGAATTTCAGAGATGAATCTCGAAACACAAGGCCTTCCACAATAGAATAAGTATAATTCTTTACGCGGTCTTGTAATACCAACATAAAACATTTTCCGATCGCTCTCAATATCTTGTTTAGGAATGACATCGTCGCCACAATTAATGATATAGACACAATCCCATTCTAACCCTTTCGATTTGTGAATAGTCCCGAGACAAACGTGATTGTTTCTTTTTGACAAACGCTGATCTAGATTCACATGAGGAATTCGTTCTTTCGTTAATAATTCTTCTAATAAATATAATCCACTATTATTCGGACACAATATAGCAACTTCTTCAAGGTTCACTCCTTCTCTTTTTTTTATAAGCGTACATATCTCATAAGCTTGATCTCTCGCTGTTTTAAAGTATCTGACTTCAGGCAATTTATCTTTGCTATTCTCACCATTCGACGACATTGTTTTTGGCAAACAGTCTACGTGTTGTTCTGCAGCTACATTTGCAAAATCAACAATTTTCGAACTCGACCTGAAATTCACTGTCAGAAAAAATACACTAGATCCTGGAAAATATTCGTAAAATCTCGACAAGTATTTCGAAGAAGACCCCCTGAAGGTAAAAATATTTTGAGAATCATCTCCTACAGCAAATAACCTCAACCCTTGATTAACCATCTCTTTGATAATTAAATATTGGAGCTCGTTAATGTCTTGAAACTCATCGACAAATACATATTTGTAATTATTTAATACGTTTTTATTAGTCTTGATTAGTTTCAAGAAATCATAACCATACTCGCCAACATGTTTATTACTATGATCGTCGTTGCTCATATATTGATGGATAAAGTACTTTGAAATACCATCGATTGTGCCAATTTTCACATTATGATAATAACCCAGTAATTCGAATAGTCGATTTTTCAAATCCAATGCTGCATCTCTAGTAAATGTCGTTAGAATAATCTCTTCTTCTTTACAGATCTTCCTATCTAACAAGTGTTTGATTCGAGCAAGAGTCGTCATTGTTTTCCCAGATCCTGCAGATGCAACTATGATCATGTCCGTATCGTTCGGCTCGTAAATAATCGTTTGTTGTTCATGTGTTAGTTTGACATAGGATTCATGAAAGAAAAAAATACTCGGATCTTTTGGAAACATCTCGTTATAGCATTTCATACAATGAATCGTGTCCATCAAAGCATTATGTGCATCTTTGAGCTTTTCATGGAAAAGATATTCATATAGTTCTGATAATTTTGGCCATTTTGTTAATCCCATCACATGTTGTCCTTTTTTCATCGTGCAAATATGATGTTTCGTATTTATGATATCAATCAACCCCAACAAATTATTCCTATAACATTCGCTTAATATGACGTTGATATCAAAATCAATATTATGAGCTATGATCGATTCACAACGCTTTACACATTCAACAAATGTATTCAACACATTTGAAATGTCTTGACCCTCTCTGATCGCCTCTTCTTGAGAAATACCATGAATCTGTTGACTCTCCACAGATATCGTAAAATCTTTCGGATTTATCAAAAAATATCCTTGCTCTATGACTTTATCGTTTTGACATATAATCCAACATATCGATACAATTCTACATGAATCATATGCATCCAAATTGTCATATCTTGGAAATCTAGATCCCTTGCTAGCATTCTTGTAATTCACCATACCAGAAGTCTCTGTGTCAATAAATATATTCATTATTCACATAGATATTCGTGTAAAATCTTTAAGCATTGATAGAATTGGTCGAAGTTTAAGAGAAAAGTATTTATTTAAAATAAATGATCGACGATGTCGAGTTTTTAACGGAAAATGCAGAGAAAGATTCGAGGGTATTATATATTGACAGTAACAAGCGAAATATGATATTTCATCCGAATCCCTCTGAATATGTGATAAATTTCGAGCAACCGTTCAAGTATGTTTATGGTTTTGAGATATTAGATGCATCTATTCCAGTAACGATGTATAATATCGATAAATACAATAATCAGCTTTATTATATAAAATTAGAGGTGAATACGAGTAAAGCTAATATAGAAAAAGGATTGGACTTTTATAAAGAAATAAGCCAAGCGTATGATTATCACAGAATGATTACTTCTGACGATCAAACTTATTTCGTTGTTGGAGACTATTCTACTTTGAATATTTTCGAAAATATAGATACCAATCTCGTTCTATCGAATCATCATTTAGTATATCGGTACGAAATTTATACCGATCAAATTTTCAAGAAGAGTAAAATTATATCATCGAATAATATTTATGTATTCGTTTATGAAGAGAAAGAATACTACGTTCTAGATGTTCCATCGAATCAATCTCTCATAGCAAAATTGAGGACCAAGAATTTTTATATGAATTACGATCAAAATAATACAACAAATATATTTATCGTGTTTTTCGAAGTTCAACTGATTAGTATATCAACTTATCAATCTATTGTGACATCAGGATTGCACATTTTTGAAGTTAAAAATCTCATTGGATCCGTCGACATAGGAAATCAAGACTTTACTTCTTTGGTGACAGATATGAATACAATGTTTTCAACATCTGAGATATACGTAGAATCTGTATCTCCTGTTCCTACAAAAAAATATATGATTAAAATGACTTCTCAAAGTGGATTCTTTGCAATTAATCCTAATAGAGGAGCATTTATTAAATCTATTGGATTTAATATGATTCCTTCTATACTGCCTACGAGTGACTATGTTAATATTAAACTTGGAAATGATCAATATGTCTTTGGAAGTCCGTTTAATGCTACAGATTCTTTCTATTATATCAATAGTCCTGGATTGGTGAATTTAACAGGAGAAAGATATGTCGTATTGAGAATAAAAGAACTCGAGGATCATATTAATGGAAGCTATGGAACTATGAACACTGTAAGGGGTATTGCTATGTTCAAATTGGCTGAGCCATTTGGAGGCATCACTAATTTGAGATTTGATTTCGGATCAATCGTAAGAAAACCATTTCACCCTATTGGTAAATTATCTAAATTATCTATTCGTTTCGAGACTTCAGATGGATTACTCTATGATTTTAGAGGTGTTAATCATCAAATCATGGTGAATCTGATGTTTTATATTCCTCAGAAAAAAGGAAAATTCCAAAAATCCTCTTTGAATCCATATTATAATCCCGATATGATGAAATATCTGTCGAATCATCAAACTATACAAAATGTCGAACCCTCCGATGAAGAAGAAGATGATGCAGGCGAAGAGATTGATGACATTAATTACAAAAAGAACATGATTAAATATGATTACTCATCATCTGATGATGACTCTGCTGGAAACTCTAACAGTACTTTTGAATCAGAAGTCGAAGACGAAGAAGAAGATAAGTGATTACATCGTGAATCCTATTGGTGCAATAGGAGCCCCTTGTTGTTTCTGTTCTTCTTCATCAAATGCTTCGACTGAACCAAGACCCTGGGGAGCATTCTTTGGTAATGAATTATTTAAAATCCCTTCACCATAAGAAGGGATGTTTTCTTTTTCTTTCTCTTGGAAGAATTGTTCTTGTTCTTGTTCTTCTTGATCTTGCATAAATTGTTCTTGAGCCCTTTCTTCATTTTGCATTCCTCCACCCATTCCTCCACCCATTCCTCCACCCATTCCACCACCCATTCCAACGTCTTCATATCTTTCTTCATTGTCTTCTAATTCAGTATATTTTTCTTTAGGGTTTAAAGAACCTCCAAGACTTGCTAGTAAAATAACTAAAACAAGGACAGCTGAAAAGAAATATAAAATTACTTTAATTGACATTTATGATTTAAAATGAGAAATTAATTTTCAGCATTCAAAACTTTTCTGTTGTTTATAATATATATCAAATGACTTTAGAAGGAACAGATCTTTTCAGCGCATTCCAACCTTTTCATGCTGAACAACATGAACAACATGAACAACATGAAAAACAACAAGAACAAGAGATATTCGATAAGCCTCAAAGAGAAAAACCTTCGTCTGTTCCATCTAAATCAAATGTTCAAAACAACCAAGCTTCTGAACAGGATTTCAATAAAATGTTCGAACAACAACAAAGAGTCAATCTAGCTATTCAACAAATGAAGAGGCAACAAATAGAATTAGCTCAACAACAGCAACAAGCACTCTTGCAAAACAATGTTCAGAATGCAGTTGGATCTCAATATCTAGATAAAGTATTCAGTGATAAAAGAGGTTTTCTTAAACTTATACAATTTGCATTGATTATCGTTTTGGCATTAAGTATACACGCTTTAATAAAGTTTCTTTTGAAGAATTATATTAAGAGTAACGATTTCTCATTTCAGCGTATCATAGGTCTCAAGTTATTGTACGTTTTTGCAACTTTATTCATCCTTTGGAATATTAAAGTTTTCATCAAAAACTAGGATACATTAGCTCTGAAAAATTTGATCAATTATTTTTTCATATTTGTTTCATATCCAATCCATATAAAAACAATATATTTAAAGTTTTAACTCGACTATCATACAGATGAGTCATAAAAGCTCTATTGTGTTTCAAATTTGTAATATAACTGCCTTTGATCACGAATTCGAAGAAGAGGATGAAAGCGAATCGAATACTTCCTCGAAAAAGTATTTGATCAAACTATTCGGAGTAACTCAAGAGGGTTTGTCAGTATGTGTCAATGTTCTCGACTTTACACCATTCTTTTTTATTAAACTGGACCCAAAACTTTGTTCCATCAACCGACAAACATCGACTGTTTTATATGACTTTTTATCGAGGAAACTTCCATATTCATTGAGATCAAGTATATTAGACGTGCATTTATTAAAGAAGAAAGACTTTTATGGTTTTCAAAACAACGAAACACATTACTTTGCGAGATTCAAGTTCAAGAGTCTTGCAGGTTACAAACAATCCATTCGCATCTTTTCGCAAAAAGTCAATATTCTCTCCTTTTCAAAACATGACATCAAATTTGCACTTTATGAGAGTAATATTGAACCTTTTTTACGAATGATTCATATTCGAGGTATCGATCCTTGTGGATGGATTACGACTGAATATAATTCTACTGACGAATCAGAAATTATACTTCCCACACATTGCAAAGTCAATATTAACTGCCATTGGACATCTTTAAATCGAATTAATATTGAAAAGATTGCACCCCTAACGATTGCAAGTTTTGATATAGAATGTTCTTCCAGTCATGGGGACTTTCCCGTTGCAAAGAAAAACTATAAAAAGACTGCATATGAACTTTATCAATACTTCATATCTAAAAAGGATACGGAAAATATCAAAGATCATATCAAAAATGAACTCGTACAGATATTTAATCACGAATCAAAAGAAGGTGTGTTCAGCAAAGTATTCATTAAAAAAACTTCGAAACTATATCTTTTCCACGATATAGTCGAAAAGAATATAGACGATATTTTCACTATATTATTGGGCAGATTAGTTTATAAAGATGCAAAAAATACACCTTCGAATGATCGGGAAAGGATTATGCATCAATTGATTATCAAATTAGGCGACTATCAACAGGGCAGATGGGTTGGTATATTTCCACCTATCGAAGGAGATAACATCATTCAAATAGGAACGACTATTCATCGATATGGAGAAACCTCGTGTTTTTATAAAAGCATCATCACTCTTGGAACTTGTGATCCGATCGAAGGAGTCGATGTTCAAGAATGCGAAACAGAGGAAGAAGTATTGAAGAAATGGAAAGAACTCATCATAAATACTGATCCGGATGTTATTACGGGTTATAATATATTTGGTTTCGATATGTCTTATATTTGGGATAGAGCTAATGAGTTGAATATATTATATGAGATAAGTACGATAGGAAGAATCGTCGATAAACCTTGTCAGTATTTGGAAAAACAGTTGTCTTCATCTGCTTTGGGGGATAATTTACTCAAATATATCGATATGGATGGTCGTGTCATGATAGATGTCATGAAAGTCGTTCAGAGAGATCACAAACTCGACAGTTATAAACTTGATACGGTAGCAAACCATTTCCTAAAGATGAATAAACACGACATCCATCCAACAGACATCTTCAGACTACAAAAAGGCGATTCCAAAGACAGGAGTATTATTGCAGATTATTGTGTACAGGATTGTGCCCTCTGTAATCATTTAATAATGAAGCTAGAGATTCTTGCAAATAACATCGGTATGGCCAATGTTTGTACTGTTCCATTATCATATATATTCATGAGAGGTCAAGGAATCAAGATCTTCTCTCTGGTGGCAAAGGAATGTCGCAGCGACAACTTTCTTATTCCAACTTTATCGAAATATTTATACGGAGGAACCAGTGACGAAATCATAGAAGATGAAGAAGGATACGAAGGTGCAATCGTATTAGATCCCAAAGAAGGTATTTATATCGAAGATCCGATCAATGTTTTGGATTATGCATCTTTGTATCCATCTTCTATGATTAGCGAGAATTTATCACATGATAAAATCGTATTGGATCCTAAATATAATAATCTTCCCGGCATTAAATACAACGATATCACTTATGACGTTTATGAGAAAATCAACGATAAAAAGGTTAAAACATCCGAGACAACGGTGAGATATGTTGAAAACGAAGTCGGTGCTATCCCGAAAATTCTTATGAAATTATTGAAAAACCGTAAAGAAACTAGAAAGAAAATGGAATTTAAAAATGTTCAAGATATGAATGGAGACATATTTACTGGAATCGTCAATATTTTAGAAGACGGCAAGGTCGAAGTTTGTGACCTTCATGGAGTCAAAACAATCGTTGAAACACCTATCAATATTACTAATACCTATGATGAATTTCAAAAAGCTGTGTTGGATGGTTTACAATTAGCATACAAGGTTACAGCAAATAGTCTTTATGGTCAATGTGGTGCAAAGACGAGTCCGATCTATCTCAAAGAAATTGCAGCATGTACTACTGCAACCGGTAGAAAAATGATCCTTAAAGCCAAAGAATTCCTTGAAACGAATTATAATGCACAAATTGTATATGGAGATACGGATTCTTTGTTTGTGATATTTCCTAATAAAGACCAACAAGGGAATCCAATTCACGGTAAACAAGCCATTAATGTTTCTATCGAAACAGCCATGAACGCTTCAAAAGAATTCAGAAAGAACCTGAAACCTCCACATGATTTGGAATATGAGAAAACGTTCTGGCCATTCATATTATTGAGCAAAAAGAGGTATTGTGCTAATAAATATGAATTCGATGATCACAAATGCAAGATGAATAGCATGGGAATCGTTCTGAAGCGAAGAGATAATGCTCATATCGTCAAAGATATATATGGAGGTGTTCTCGATATTATTCTTAATGAACAGAATATCACTAAATCGATCGACTTTCTGAAAACATCATTACAAAGTCTAATCGATGGCAAAGTCGATATCGATAAACTAGTCATCACTAAATCCCTGCGATCCGAATATAAAACCCCTGATAAGATCGCTCATAAAGTTTTAGCTGAAAGAATGGGTGAAAGAGATCCCGGGAATAAACCTCAGGTCAATGATAGGATTCCATTTGTATATATTCAAGTAGATGATTCTAAGAAAAATATTCTCCAAGGAGATCGAATCGAACATCCAGATTTTATCAAAGCAAATAATCTGAAACCGGATTATGAATTCTATATCACAAATCAAATCATGAAACCGATTTTACAATTATATGCTTTGGAATTAAATGCCATCTCGAATGGCAAAAAATGTCTACCAGATGATATATTTAATAAACTACTTAAAGAGAAGGAAGGTGATATTAAAAAGGCAAAAGAAAAATTGAATGATTTGAAAGAGAATGAAGTGAAGAAGATTCTATTTGATCCTTTCTTGATAAAGCTATCCAATAAGCGGAAAGGCAATCATATGATTACTGATTTTTTCAAGATCCATTGATAATTCGTTATAATCAAGTTTTATTTTTCAAAAGGGATACTATGGCTGAAGAAATATCCTTTCATAATCACGGATCAACTTGTTATGCAAATGCGTTGTTACAGTGTCTAATCAGTTGTAAAGAATTTGTTCCCGAATTCTCGAAATGTTTCATGAATACGAATTCCAGATTGTGCTTGGAATTGCAGTTACTATTAACTGGTTTAAGAGATGATACGAGAAATTTCCTCAGGTTTTTCAGTGACAAGATGAATGTCTTTTCTCAAAACGATATTGCAGAGTTTTTCATGATCGTAGTCTCGTTAGTCAACGAACATAATCAAGGGACATTACAATGTAAAAGCGATTCTAAATATCCATTGTCGAAAAACACGTTATCTCAAAATGCATCTTACATCATACAAACTAAAAAAATGAACGAGTTATGGGATAAATGGGAATCTCAAAATAAAGGTTGCTGGAATCGCACATTTTTTGGCCAAATGATATCTCAGATCACATGTATGAGTTGTAAAGAATATAATCAAAATAACGAAATGTTCAATATGATATCCATTCCTATTCCGAAAATGGAAAATATCAGCAAAATAGACATTTGGCAATGTCTTAAATTGGCTTTTGAAGACGAAACTATCGAAGGATGGAAATGTGACCATTGCAAAGATAATAAAATATCCAAAAAATCACAGAGATTATGGAGCTCTCCTGAAATACTCGTGATTCAATTGAAGAGATTTGACCACAATAGATCGAAAAATAACTCTCCTGTACATATGCCGATATCATTTACTATGAATCGTTTTCTATTGGCTCTCGACGATAAGTTCACGTTAATATCAGTGGCATGTCACATAGGTTCTTTGAATAGCGGGCATTATTACACGATTAGAAAAACAGGAGATCAATGGAACATGTACGACGACGATCACATCTATTATTTGGGGAAAAAACCTTGTATCGAAGAAATATCTAGAAACGGATATCTGTTCTTTTATAAACTTGTACACTCTTAGGTCTTATAAGGCTGCATATCAGATACTCTCGGGAAACCGCCAGATTGTTTTTTCGTTTTTTTACTTTTCATAGTTATTAATCCTCCACTTTGTAGTTTTGCTGGTTCTGCTGGTTCTGGTTCTGCTCTTATTTGTGTTAAACTCACATCTGTTATTGTTTTTCCATTTTTTTTATAACTAACATTAAAACAATATTTATTTTTATCATAATCTCCCATCTGAAAATTAGATATTGTGCCTTTTTCGCCTTTTTCGCCTTTTTTGTAATTAAAAGAAAATTTGGGATCTGCCATAATATATATTTATATTACAATGATAAAAAATTTCAAATGATCAATCAACTTAATTTCGAAAGGCTATTAATATCTTTAATTTTATTTTCAATGTCAGTTTTAAGCGAGAATGTTATGACTTCATTTACTGTTTTGTTCATTTTTTCGATATCAAATGAATCAATATTATATGATTTTAATAATTTCATAATAGAATCAGTTATAGTATCTGCATTTTGACGGATACTTTCATTATATTTATTTTTAATTGATGCTACATTTTGATTTATAGCAACGAGCATATTTTGAAACTCTTCAGCTTGAATAATTTGTTGCAATGAAGCTTTCACATATTGATATTCATAGAAATCGCATTTGTTCTTCAGTTTATATAATTCTTTTTCGAGTGAATTCATTTCATCTGTTATATCCGCATTCAATACATCTTCGATCGTTTTGTCTAATTTAGAATGATTATCTTTGATAAACGTGAAAAGTCGTGAGAGTTGGTCCTTGATTGCTGGGGTAAATCTGTCTTTGTCTGTTTGTTTTGAGACGTATTTCTGGAAAGAATCTAACAAGGTTTTTTGATTATTCTGCATATTCATTTTATTATACATTATGGATACATTTTTCTCTTGTCAATATAAAGAGTGAGGAAATGAAGAAGAAAAACTATATGGCAACTCAAATCGAAAATGCTGAAGGAAATCTTCAAAAACTGACTGATTTCAAGGATTATTTGGAAAAAAAACAGAAATATTGGATTGAAGATTATTTCAAGAGTTTGTCGAAAATCGTCACAGAAGACGATATTGAGAAGGAAGAATCTACAGAAGAGGTACAGAATGCCTTGTTGATTCAGAAGTATGGTTTTTCTTTAGATAGAATTAAAATTGCGAAGAAAGATTCCAAAGCAATTTACGATTTGATAAAATTCTTGATAAGTACTAATAAACCCATTACAGATGTATTCAAAAGTGCTAATTCATACATCCAGATTAACAATAATATTACAGATCTGGATGACCAAATAAACAAACTCAAAGAAGAGGAAGGCAAAATAAATATAAATGCAAACAAAATGCGTGATTCGACTCTTTTCAAAACTACTATGAATGATAATCAGAGATTGAATTTTGAACAAAAGTTTAATGATGATATTGAAAATGTCGATAAAGAAAAAGAAAAGTTAAAGAAAAAGAGGGATACATTACAAAGTGAGTTAAATGGTTATAAAATATCGGAATTTTTCACTTCATTGAATGAAAACATAGCTGATATCAATACAAATTTAATCTCCACGTGTACAGTAGTATCACCAACAACAGCACAACAAACACCAACAGAAACAAAAACAGAAAAAAAAGTAACAACAAAAAGAGCACAACAAAATACTGATATATTACAAATTCTTACAGATATTGGAATAGAAAATGAAAATAATTACGCTAACATAATCATGTCAATAATCGATGATAATGCAGATATACAAGTTCAACAAGACTCTTATACTGAATTGATAGATGATTATACAAATTACATAAAACCAATCCAGATTCAAAATGTTGATGTCACAGGTGAAGACAAAGATAAAGTTTACGATCTCATTCGATCCATTAAGAATTTAAATGAAGTGAAAGATGATATACAATCGACTTCAGAAGTCATATTGAAAGAATTAAAGAAAATAATCGAGAAGAACCAAAAGCTTATTCTAGAATGGAAACCACAAATCCTCAAATTTTTCAAAAAGAAGATGCGATTAAATAAAATCCTTGCAAAAAATGAAAACAATACCAAACCCCAAAATAATGCTACTGCTGCTAAGACAATCTCACGACAAGACGATCAAACTCTTTTGATGAAAATTAAAGATCATATATCCATCATAAATAAAATTATTGTAACAAATAATGCGAAATTAAAGGAATTAAAGGAATTGATTACTGATCATATAGATACATATAAAGAGAATTTAAAACAATTTCTAGATTTTAAATTAGATGACGCAAAAAGTGAACTAAACCCTAAACAATATGGTGGTGGTTACGAAGATAAAATGGGAGCGTTGATCGGTTTGAAACATGAGATTAATAATCTTTCAAATGATGAAATACTTCAACTAATCGCATACGATTATAACGAAAACTTCAGAGCAAAACACACACAAAAAAAAATAACCAATGACAATATAAATCTTTTATTAAATAGTGATATAAATTTAGACCCAAAAACACAACTTGAAACCCAAAACCAAGATTTCATAATATGGAAAGGTAAATTTCATGAATCACAAATAGAATTTTTAAAAAAAAAGATTGAAGAAAAAACATTTGAAGATACTCTTGAAGTTGCAAAATCAAACAAAAAACTAAAAGATTTGTATGAACATTATAACTATTCTATTGCAAATAACGATGATCAAAAAGATGAATTTTATAAAGCAGTAAAAGCAAAAGCAGAAAATGCAGCAGAAAAAATAAAGGCAGCAGAAGCAAGAAAGGCAAATTATATAAAAACAATTGAGAACGAATCTGAAAATATAGATGAAATTACTAACAAAATCAATGAAATAATCACTGATATAAACAATTTACAAACAACCTCCAACCTTATAAAAATAGATGAGTTACGAAATGTTATAAATATAAAAATAAATGCAATAGACACTAACATTAAAGATCTCAATAATATAGAAGATACTGTAAATCAAAGTAGAATGAAAGCAACAGAATCTCTAGAAAAACTCAAAGATAAATTAAAGACATATTTAGAAAAAAAAATAAACAGCAAATACTTGAATGAATTGATCGATAATTATATCTTGTCCAATAATATAAATGACTTGTATAATAAATTAAATACCTTTACTTTACTGAATCAGGTGGCTGCGGATGGTGATGGTGCTGCTGCTGGTGAGAAGGGGACAGCGACAGGGGAGACTCTAATCCAACTAAACGAAATAATCCAAAAAAATAAAAGCATTATTAATCAATATTATGAATTACTTGCAGAATTTAACAAAAAATTTAATGATTACTTACAAGTGAATCCAAAGTCAAGTTTAGATAAAAAAGTTCTTGAACATCTGAAAACATCGCAAAATAAACTGAAGAATAATATAAATGCGATTGAAAAAACTGCTCAATTACTTGAAAAACATGAAAAAAATACCAAAAAAGACGATTATAATATTGCAAAAAATGAAATGGAAATGCAAATCGCAGCTCGGAAATTAGAAGAAGAATCTCAAAAGGCAAAGGAGAAAGATGAGAAAGAGCTCAAAAAGCTACAAGATGATCTCGATCCCGAAAAAATGAAGACAGATTTTAAATACATGCGGGAATTCATCAATAGATCCATTGAAGCAAGACTGAATATGTTCAAGAGAATTGCAAATGTGAATTTCACGATCAATAGAGATTTCATTCTCAGGAAATTCAAAGGAAATTTCAATTACTTGAAGAGAATATATAAACAGTTCAACGAGCATTTAGAGAATGAAGGATTTAAAGGAGATCGAATAAAAGTTAAATCAGTCGTTCAATCTATCGAAGATGTCATCAATACGATCAATCAATTGAACAAAAATTTCACGAACTCTTTAAGTGCAAAAATAGATTCATATAAAATACCTACAGTATTCAAGAAAGAAGACGGAAAATGGGTCGAAGATTTAGACAATAAAAATAATTATGAACAAGCTTTATATAAACTTCCGACAGAAGAGATTGAAATATTAGATGTTCATAAAGAACGTATATCTGAAGAGATAATAAAATGCAACGAAAAACTTTTATCTTTGTATCAATTAAAATTGGTTAAGATGGAACTCATACGAAATATGGCGAAAGACCCGCAAACTTTGGTACTTTATCTTCTCAAGGGATTACGATTATTCTTTACATATATTGCGCTTTATTTGGCAGCTAGGATTTTCTCTCCAATTTACGAGAGCTTTGTTTATGATCAGAAGAAGAATCCTCCTGGTTTATGGAGATTCGTTCTCATATTCTTCGGAATTGATCTAGCATTGAACTCTTTCTTGATCGTTTGTCTTTTCTTGTTGAAGTACATCTTCAAGAATGACAACAATATGTTTATTATCGATGGTAATTTGATCCGAATGTTCTGTTTCGATTACGTTGTAACTATGATATTCTTGATTGTAATAGCAATGTTGATTTCCATTGTTATTATTGACAAAAAATACTTCAAATATAGGTATGAAGGATTAAGAGCTATTAACGCATTCGGTAACATGATATTCAATACAGCTGTTCCAATCTATCTATTCCCATTTTTCATATTAATGTGACATACTATGGGAACATTCTTATGGGAACATTCTTATGATAAAAAATAAAAAAGATTGAAAGATGAAAATATGTTACACTCCGACAAATGATTTTTGTTACAGTTGTTTTTCTCTTATAGAATCAATGTATTCGATCGATAGAAGACTTTTAGCTTCTAGGTTATATGATATTTTCAACAGTTTAAGAAAAGTTGGTTATATTCTTCAGGTTAGTCATATGTCTGTTAAAAGA
>JACCDO011617290.1_pt1 | contig 28885 bp, 17 predicted proteins | sample 7446101 | NCBI WGS metagenome assembly JACCDO01 (sample SAMN15323440, study PRJNA562643) | freshwater metagenome | isolation source: river surface water | place: USA:Blue River Watershed | collected 2017-08-16
ACAAAAAAATTACAGAAAGTAATATTGCAAGATTGACATTACCACTTTCTGAAGTAAATTGACATTTAACCTTTGTATAATTATCAAATTATTTCTGCCGCAGTTCTTTTAAGAATTTTCGATAATTTTGATCAAAAAATACCCCGGAACTTTATATACCTTACTGCAAAGATTAAAATTAATACTGAAATTATTTTTCTGATCACTTCTGTTGACTAAAGTAAATAATTCTGTTTCCCACGTCGATCCATACTTATATATCGGTCAAATTCTTCTTTAGAAAGTTGCCGGTAGTACGGGCGTCACACCATCGCGATTCGCAAAATATTTGGTATTAACTTGGTACGGTATAAGAGAGGTTTGTGAGTAGAGGATTAGTAAGAATATACCAATTTTGCTTATTTGAGTGAAAATGGACATACCGGAATACCAAAAAGGTGAATTTAATAAGTTTTTGCAGGATGAAGCAGTAATAAATTCTGGAAAGTACTCGAATATACTTCAATCAATCAATACATTTATAATTTAATTTCCTCATTTTTGTTTACAATAGGATGTATAATCGTTTAGTTGATATATGTTTTGACAAGTGCGTAGGCTCAAGTGGTTGGAGTGGAGTAAGTTCAATTGTTTTGAAATATATTCATTCTTTTTATTACTTTTAACTTATTAAATTTAGGGAATGACATCGAAAAAATTAGACTCTTCAGAAACTACTTGTATAACAAATTGTACAATAAAGTTAATGAAGTCATCACAACGTGGTGGATTTAGGTATCAAGAATTTATGCAACAGAATGAAAAAGCTCAGCAATAGATGTTTCATCATTCTTTTCGAGTAATTATCAATTAGACGAATACGACCAAATAGAAGTTTAATTGGACAAATTAATAGGATTATACATGTGTTTATATTAAGTCAGAGTTTCTTCATAAATATTTACAAAAAAAATAATTAATATGATCCTCCTCCGCCAGATCCGCCAAACATATCCATGCCACCATCTAATGCATCTACTTCTTCAACTTTAGGCTTTTCGGCTTTAGCAGCTGGTGCAGCATTATCACTACTAGCAGCTGGTGCAGCAGCAGCAGGTGCACCTCCACCACCGAAACCACCTACAAGTAATTTATCTTTGCCTAGAGCAACTAATTCTTCTACGTCTTTACCTTCCAATTCACCTAATAATTGAGTTAAACGAGCTTCATCAACATCAATTTCTAGTTTGCCTAGTAAATTTGTAACATCTTGGGCAGAAGGAGCGCTGTTACCTCCAGCAACTAACAATAAATAAGCAGCTAAATGTTTCTAAAAATAATAATACAGAATAAGGAAGTGTTTCATATGTAGTTTCATATACAAAACATTGACATGGTAATTCAGAAAAGGATAATTCCAGGAGTAAATGAAGTTTGATCATGTCATAAGCACCCAATCAAATACTATTTTTGCAAATATCAAATTTCTACATATTTGTTACTCTATAACAAGGTAGAATTTAACATATTTCATGATCAAACTTACGATTCCTGGTATATCACTAGAGAATTATCGATTCCCAAGATGCATTGGTACTTACCATTTTTCGTCTTGAATCAAATTAAGGCTCAAACCAGAAACAAGCTTTGTGAGCCACACGTGAATTTAGACCACAGGGGGTAGGGTTAATTTTTCAGGGATCGATGATAAAGTCTAGTAATCGAAAATTATATAAAATTAGAATATAGTAATAAATAAAATAAACCTATAACAATATACTTTTTGAAAGCTTCAGAAGAGAAATATTTAATTAATTTAATTTACAGTCGTTGCACTGATAATTTTAGTTAAATTGAAAGTAATATCATTATTGGTGTTTTTAGTCTATATTTCCTCATAACTTATTAAATATTTTGGGTTCCTTGTGGATGGTATGTTTGTGATGACGATCACATCATGGGCGATAACTAAATTTCAAAAAATTAGTCATGTACAGTAGAATACCTTTTAGGCAGATAGTTCGCACGACATCTACAATTTATGCGGCAAAAAGTGGAGATAGTCAATGGTTGCATAAGTTATTATTAGGGGGAGTTTTAGTTGCTGGTTTAACATGTTATCAACCTACAAGTAAGTGTGATACAACTACTGATGAAAAGAAAAATAGTCGAGAGATTTTAGCAGCATTAAATAGAATCGAAAAACGTATTGGATCAGCAACAACTGGTAAAGGTATTGTTGATGTTATTGTGGGTCAGCAATGGGGTGATGAAGGAAAAGGAAAATTAGTTGATATTTTAAGTGGTGATTATGATATATGTGCTCGAGTTGCTGGAGGATCAAATGCTGGTCATACTATAGTTGTAGATGGTAAAAAATACAAATTTCATTTAGTTCCATCTGGTATTTTAAGTGAAAAAACACATTGCGTTATTGGTAATGGTGTTGTTGTTCATTTAAGAGGTTTAATGACTGAATTAAAATCATTAGAGGATGCTAATATTGATTATTCTGATCGATTACATATATCTGATCGTGCACATATTGTATTTGATTTTCATCAAACTATAGATGGTTTAAATGAAAAGTTGTTGGGTGGTAAGAAGATTGGAACAACTGGAAAAGGTATTGGTCCAGCTTATACGTCAAAAACTACTCGAAATGGATTACGTGTTGGTGATTTAGCGGATATGCAATATTTTGAAACTAGACTTCGTTCATTAGCGGAACAATTACAACGTGATAAAACTGGTTTAACAATAGATGTTGATGCTGAATTAGAGTACTATAGTTCCATTAGGTCTAAAATATTATCCATGACATGTGATACAATCACTTACAGTAACAATGCACTAAAGCAAGGGAAAAATATATTAGTTGAAGGTGCTAATGCGATTATGATCGATTTAGACTTTGGTACATATCCTTATGTAACATCTTCAAACCCATCTGTTGGTAGTGTGTTGACTGGCTTAGGTGTACCCCCACAATCGATTCGTAATGTTTGTGGCATAGTTAAAGCATATTGTACCAGAGTTGGCGAAGGTCCATTTCCAACAGAACTAAATGACAATGTAGGTGAAAAAATTAGAACAAAAGGATATGAATTCGGAACCACTACTGGTCGTCCACGTCGATGCGGTTGGATTGATGTTCCACAACTGCGTTATGCATGCCTTATAAATGGTGTCTCAGAAATCAATTTAACAAAAATTGATGTACTCACTGGATTTGATGAGGTAAAAATTGGAGTAAAATACATCCACAATGGTAAAGAAGTTGATGGAATGCCTGCATCATTGAACACTTACTCAGAAGTCAAAGTAGAGTATGAAACCCTTCCCGGATGGAAAGAGGATATAAGCAAAGTTAAAAATTTTGAGGATTTGCCAATTAATTGTCAAAAATACATAAAACGTTTAGAGGAATTATTGGATGTCAAAGTAAAATGGATCGGGGTCGGTCCGGGTCGATTAGACATGATAAAAACCAAATAAATGGGGTAGGTAGCACAATTTGTGATCTATATACAATTTATCAATATGTAAAATCAAAAGTAATATTTCCGCTGTGTGACAGCATCCTTAACCCTATCTTGATGTATCATGTTCTCAAGAAAATATTCTCCAGCTTTGTACGAAGATCGTACTAAAGGACCAGCTGCGACGTAACGAAATCCTAGTTTCTCACCTTCAGCTTTATACCAATTAAATAATTCTGGTGTAATATACTCTACTACACTCAGATGATGCTCAGTTGGTCGAAGATATTGTCCTAGTGTCAAAATATCTACAGAATGAGCACGCATGTCTTTCATACTTTGTATTACTTCATCTTTTGTTTCACCTAATCCTAACATTAACGAAGTTTTAGTGTACACTTTTGGATTTACTTCCTTGGCATGCTTCAAAACGCTTAACGATTGAGTATATCCTGCTCGATGATCTCTGACATATTTTTGTAATCTTTCAACTGTTTCAACATTATGGGCATATACATCTAGTCCACTTAGAGCTAACGTCCTAACAGCATTTAAATCACCTGCAAAGTCAGATACTAGACATTCTACTAACATTTTAGGTTTCACTTGCTTTATTAATTCTACAGTATTTGCAAAATGGCTAGCACCACCATCAGGCATATCATCCCTATCAACACTCGTTAATACAACATAATTTAAATCCCATTTTTTTAATGCCTCTGCTGTTTTAAAAGGTTCAAATGGATCTGGATCTGGTGGTTTAGCTGCTGTTTTAACAGCACAAAACTTGCATCCTCTAGTACATGTATCACCCAATAACATAATAGTACCAGTACCACCATTCCAACATTCACCGATATTTGGACATTGAGCTTCTTCACATACAGTATGTAAATCCAAATCTTTTAAAGTTGCCTTAAGTTCATTATATTTAGTATTATTACCGCCAGGTGCTGGTACATGAAACCAATTAGGTCTCCCAGATGTGGGCATATCAGCACCAACCCGAGGCACTATAGATGGCGAACTTGACATTACAAGTGATAAATGCGCACGAAATTGCAATGTGTATGATGCACATGTACACAAACATAGCACAATGCTCAAATAAAGCAACGTCATGATGATGTAACAAGTACAAATTTTTTGTAGACCGACGTACGCAAAATGATTGCCAAAATCCGGGAAACGCGGCGGCCAAAGTGATTACTAGAACAAAACACTAATAGTAATACTGATAGAATGAATGCTTTAATAAGAAAAGCCGAAATATTTCTCTTAGGCCACAAATGTGCTACTCAGCAAGTTGATCGTCGGATGTAGCTCATGAAAGGCCCGGTCCCAATGGAAATATTCGCACAAAAGGAAGTTGACTTTGGAAACGACTTTCTCGCGGAAATGCAGTCATTTCTTTTAATCCTTTCTTGTTTAGTGGTACTAGCATCATCTTTCCACTTAAAATCTTCATTTATCACTCGTTCATATGTTTGTGTTGAAAAATGGAATGATTGTTCTGTACGAGGCTTACATATGAAAGGAGGAGATGCACCAAGTGGAGCAGAAGCCTTTAATTGGAAAACATTCAAAAAATCTATCGAAGACAAGATGTTAAAATGTGTTGATAGTAATCAAAATCAATTAAATACATTGCGTGCTGGAGGTGCAAATCCAGCGTTATTAGACCGTGTATTTGTTGATTATTTTGGTACTATGACACCATTAAATCAAGTAGCAAGAGTTGCAGCATCTAGTTCGCAACAATTAATAGTTGAGCCATTTGACAAATCTTTGTGCAAAGAAATCGAAAAAGCAATCAGTGATGCTAATTTAAATTTAACACCTACAAATGATGGTTCAGGAGTAGTTCGTATAAATATTCCACCATTAACTGAAGAAAGACGCAAAGATTTAGCTAAACAAGCTAAAACAATATCAGAAGATGGTAAAGTTGCGATAAGAAATGTTCGACGTGATGCTGTAGATAAAATAAAGAAAGAAGAAAAAGATAAAATAATAAGTAAAGATGATAGTAAAGGATTTCAGGATGATTTACAGAAAATCACTGATGATTACGTCAAGAAACTTGAAGCAATATTGAAGAAAAAAGAACAAGATTTAATGAAAATTTAAATTTTATGATTTGTACAAAGTTATTACTATAAACTATAACTGCATCTACTATTCAAATGATAATAAAGTTTTAACAGTTTCGTAAGCTGTCCAACTGACAGCCACAGCTGGTGCATGAACTAAAATTCGAGGAGTAGCACCTCGTAAAAATCCTATCAATCCTTCATTTTTTATTATTTCTTTTGCTACTTGTAATCCATTTTTTAATGTATGAGTTGTATGTGTACTTGAGTTAGTATTTGTTATTGTATTGTTTGAGTTTATACTATTCATGACTGGTGTATTTGTTACTGTTACAGGCGTATGTACCATCAATGGCACAGTAGGGGTAGTCAGAACCTTTGGGCATGGTTGTAAATTCTGTGTTTGTAATCGTGTTTTTATAACATCTAAAGGATTAGTAAGTGCCGCAGCAATAGAACCAGCAATAGAACCAGCTAACATCGATGATGTAATATTATATTTAGTATTATTTGGATTTAATACTTTTCTAGCACTTTCATTAACTGCAACCATTATACAGCCATATGGTATATTCATAACCAAAGTTGTTGGAAATGATCTATAAAATGCTTTAATTCCTTCATGTTTTAATATCGTTTGACTACAATGTAACGTATTTTTATAATATCCTAATTGCATACGTTGTTTAATAACATCAAATGGTGTCATAAAAATATCATGACCAAATGATGCGCTTGCACCAGCAAACGCAGCTCGTAATGGTTGATGAGTATCATTATTCATGCCTAATGAAACTTTCATAAATTCAAAAATACTAAAATACATAGCATGAGCTGGGATACAACCAGCAAACATTGCTGTTACACCTCTCCACAGCCGCATTATTCCTTCATTTTTCACTAATTTTGATGCACAATTCCATGTGGTTAAAGGTGATATAGCTCCACATCGTTCACATTGTAAGTGAGTCTTTAAGGTATCAATAGGAAATATCGTAATATGTTCACATAAACCAGCAAAAGAACCAGCTATCATATGCACGTGGAATGGGATATTTCCAGGGTTGTCTTCCCATTCCAAGTCATCTTCACTCATCTTTTGGATATACTTGTAATTTTTGCAAGCGAAACAGGCTGCTTCCTGCGGTCTTGGCGATGAGAAAATATAAGGTAGCGAGAAACTTACGTGTATATTGTATGACAATGCATAATATTTACTTTGTTAACATATGAAGCTGGTTAAATTAGTTGAATGGATATTCTAATTATTTAGTGCTTATTATTTTATGTTTGACATTATGATATTATAAGATCCGGATGTAATTTTTATATAATATATAATATAATAAAAAGGATTCTACTAACTACCAATATGATATCATGCATTTTGAACGAACCCTACCTTCACTCTAGATCTGACAGAAAATTGGAATTGGCAATTACACAAAAACTATCTCGTAGTTCTGCAAAGAAAATATGTCTGAATTAGTTAATAGCAAAGACAATAGGAATGATGAAGAGGATCGTGCTACAAATAGTAGTTCATCCAAAGGGAACAATCTAGCACCAAAAGCTAGTCAACAAAGTGTTCAAACTGTGAAAAGTAATAGTAAAGAGAGAACAGTACCATGTGTGTTTTTTGCAAATGGTAATTGCCGATATGGAAATAGTTGCAAATTTTTACATGAAATATATAATTCTGTTCCTCCTATTGTTCCTATAGTTGCTCAACAAATGATGCAACCCGTTCCTATGATGGGAATGCCTATGAATTTTCCAATGGTACCACCAATTGTTAATATTCCACCGGGACATCCTGTTTTTAGTGTAGATGTTGAGTGTGTTGCTACCGCAGTACATCATAATGCACGTAGTGTCGCTCAAATAGCACTAGTAAATGAATTTAATAATGTAGTATTTAATGCGCATATCAAACAAGAACAACCGGTGCTTAGTTATATCACTGAATTAACTGGATTAACCGAAGAATCTCTTAAAGACGGAACTCCTTTAGTTGAAGCAATGGCTTCACTAAGACAAATGTTACCTCAAAATGCAATACTTGTTGGTCAAAATATACTTAAAGATATTAACTGGTTGCAATTAGTACAAGGTGTTGATTTTCATTCTTTAATTGATCTATCTGGATTATTTCGGGTATGGAATCCAACAAGAGGTGAATATACTTCATTTTCACAGGATCATGTCGCTAAAGTATGGTTAGGACTTCCGGTTCGTCCGAATCATACGGCAATTGATGACGCTGGTGTAAGCATGGCGTTATTCAAAGCATATCTTCATGTTCAGTACGATCATGCAAAATTATATCATTTACAGTATATGACTCTAATGGCAGAAAGAACACCCGGCTTCTCCTCTAGATATCCTGTATTAGATGGTTGTTGTATGGGTAATCGTAAAAAGTGTAGTTGTGGTGCTCCATTTTTTTCGTAAATACAGTTTTTTTAAAGCCAGTACTGAGAAATATCCCATGAGTTTATGATACATCACGTGTTGATAAAAAGTTGCAGAAAAATAAGTTGCTGCATAACACAACACTCTTGCTATTGATGCAAAATCGAATGTTAAACTTATGGCTATAAGAATCTGATATAATTATAACAGAAAATCAACTCCATTCCACCAGTAATGGTAACAATTATAATGTCTTCAATACAGACACTAGACCTGTATGAGTAATATGACAAAATACTCATAATATCGTTCTAAACGATAGTAAAGATACCTTTTCAAAAATACTGTGATTAAATGACATATTTTACAATACATTTCGTACTACTTGTGCATTAATATATCATCTTCAGTCAGATGAAAGTGCAGAAGCTCTCGCGGCCCTTGACAGGCTTGGCGAAAAACCATACCTATCTACTTATTCCCCTGCTATATAATACTTGTTGGTATTATTATTATTGTTTGTTTATTGTTGGTGTAACAGGAGACACTAAGGATACATTATAACGGGTTAGGTTGCCGAAGTTCTTAGCGTAGAATGGAGTATATTGAATACAAATGGCGACATCAAACAAAACAACGCAAGATCATGTTTCCACTGTACTCCATGGCATTATTTCTTGGATATCTCATGGTGTACTATGAAACTTCAGCAACAGGTTATTTCCATGTTATTTCTTCTTTGGCAATTGTATTATGTTTCATACACGGAGTCAGCGTATTGCTGAGTATCTCAAATTACCTTTATTCTGAGTCTTTACAATACAAAAGACTATGTGAGTGTGCTATATTCAGCACTTTAATCATTCTTACATTACTAGTAATAACAATTGTCAATGTGCAGAAGGATAAATATACTGATGCATTTTATGCTGATATCAATGCAAGATTAACAAACTATCTTTTAATATACTCCTTTTTTTCATCACAAATGTTTCATGTGATGGGAATGCCCCCTAGTACTACTGGAGTATTAATCACTTGGTCATTGGTGTCATGGATTATAGTATTGATTCATTTAAAATATAACTTTGTATACATTCTTTTTATTATTGTGGTACTATTGAGCTCTGTATTTGTTTTTGTGTCTCAAGAAAATGATTCGCGTATATCTCACGAGGATAAGTATATAAACCAATCAGGTGAAGTGGTTAAAAGTAATACCAGTGATAGTTATAATACTAGTGCTATTGTTCCTTGTTTGTATCTGTTGAATGAAACTATTAAAGATAATTATACCACGTTGACAAATATTGGAGTAATTGAGGGGAATGTTGATGGTGCAACTTGGCGTTGGAACCGTACATTAGCATTGCTTCATAATAGTCAATTACTTTCCAACTCTGTATCGTCGGCGTTAGTCAAAATGTTTAAGTCTACAGCAGGTTCTGATGAATTTTATTCGTTAAATCAACTTATTTCTCGACTATTTGGTATGTTTGAATCCATTTATGGGCACAATTTGGCCTTATTCATGGACTATACTAATGTAGTAGCTACCCAGAAACACATCAGCGGTCATCGAGAAGTCCTAGAGCTCATAATATTTCTAATAATACAGAATGTATATACTTTTGGTTACAACGAGACGATCAAACAGTATCCAATAGTCATGGTTCAATGCAACCAAGTGAATAATTTAGATTATATTGTTTTTCATGTTATTTCCTTGGATAGTAGAAAAAATGAAATGTTTTCTGATGGTTTGCACAAAGACTCGTTGCTTGAAATGTCGCCATTGTTGCAGTTGGCAAATAGAATTTCATCGATGTACTTGGGTTGCACCATTTATTTCACGGAACCTAAATATAGTGCTGGTATAAAAGAAATAGTAATCAATATACCTCTTAATAGTCCCGAAATAACAGTAACTACAAAAGTTACAGGAGTGGGTATGCAAATGGAATCATTAATTAATCCAACATGGTTGTTTATCGAAGATCAAAAGTTATCCTCGATGTCCATGGACACATTAAAATCAAAGTTCAACTTACTAAGAGTTCCAGTTACTCAATGCTTAGCGCACAATTTAGTGAAGATAACAGAGAAATATAGTGTTGCTTTGATCAGTGAAGACCTGCTCGCACAACACTTGGACCAATTTAAGTCAGAACTAGGTGATATTGCGTTACATTTGGTTGTTGTGTGCAAAAATCCAAGCTCTCCAAGTGACATTTTTTCGAACTATAAGTTGAAAGTATCAGCATGTTTGAGTGTTGAATCAATGGTAAGCGATGTATATAATTGCATTATGTACTTATGCGCTCAGCAGCAGCCACGTGTGGTGGTTGGAAGTGATGATTTTAGTGTGCTATTTAATAATCATCTTAGTGGTTTCACTTCTTTGTTCAAGAAGAGTACGGACAATCTCAATGCCAATTCTTCATCAATCTCACGGCAAAATGACGTTAAAGCTAACAAGAAAATGAGAATGATCAAGGCGTTAGAGAATCGCTTACTTTGTAATAAATTGCTTATCATATGCAATAATTTCGTGACTGAAATTCAGGTCCACTTACCGAGTATATCACAACAATTGGTGCTCATTAATCATATAATTGATGAGTGCAAAGAGCGCATTCAACGGAGTGAAACCGATGTCAGTGCATATGATGAATATAGGAATAAATATTTGCTTCGTTTAATCGAGAAAAACTTGGATTCGGATTCGTCTGCTAGGGATGGCACCGAGATGGATAATGAAAGTGATTCTATTTATTTTTTGTTACCCAATGAACGCACTAGAGTCGCGTTTTATATTTATAACACCTTTGTTCCTATGATTATTTCAATCAAGAAAACGTTTTATCAAATACAACTAAAGGGTGGTAAAGTAGGAGATGTATCAGAATACGTGTCAATAAAAAGTACCCTGACCGGATACTCTGCACGAGCTAACACATATAAATTACATTTGTTGAACACGCTTTTGCTTACATTGCATGATCTTATTGGTATAGTCCATACTTACATGATTAGCAATGAATCTCAAACGTCGCAGTTATTAGCTTCTAGTCACAAGTTATTAATACAAGTATGTCAAGTTACGGAGTTGTACTTAGTAACTTACATTGAAAATAGTATTTAGTTATATAGATTATGCAATGATAAAATAATGTAAATTACTGTTACTTAATTTGAAATTTATTTCATTTCACCGCAATCAGTGATAGTAACTGGTGCTGCTGGTTTACCAGAGGCAGTACCAGATGCTTCTATCTTCTTGATAATATCCATACCTGATGTAACACAACCAAATACTACGTGCTTGCCATCTAACCATGGGCATAGTACTGTAGTAACAAAGAATTGGGATCCATTAGTTCCAGGACCAGCATTTGCCATGGATAATAGACCAACTTTATCGTGCTTAAGTTTAAAATTTTCGTCGGGAAATTTAGCACCATATATACTTTGACCACCAGTTCCATCACCACGGGTAAAATCACCACCTTGTATCATAAAGTTTGGAATAATTCTATGAAATTTACTACTCTTGTAACCCATTCCTTTTTCACCAGTACATAATGCACGGAAATTTTCTGCAGTTTTAGGTACTACATCAGCAAATAACTCAAATGTTACTTTCCCTGCTGGTTTGCCACCAATATCAACATCAAAAAAGACGGTTGGATTCTTCATTGATAACGAGCGCATTGTAGACTTCATGGCGTTACCAGATTTTCTAAATTTATTAAAATATTATGAGTTTCATGAATAAATTAAAGTGGTAAAGGAGCTATATACCGTAACATGGCATTAAAACCGAGTGCTGATTGGGTGAAAGCCATGAAAAAGAAGACGTAGAGAACAAAGAACATGGGAAGCTTGGCGATGCAGAAGTTCTGCAACTGAGGTCACTAAATGGAGGCCGGGGCCGTGATACTTCCTTTGACCTTTCACGAATAATTATAATAGAGTTTCTGGAATATGTTGCTAGTTACTCATGCTCCCATCTTGCTATGCTAATACTGGTTTGATTTTATAATTTTTCGCGAGTTCTAAATCCCAGGCATTCGAATCGCCAAAAAACCTTTCGATCTTCGAGTAATTAGGTAGGAGCAATGGTAAAATTGCTGATTTGTGGTGACATTCACGGACCAAGTAGTTGGAAGTGTTTGAGTGAACGATTGATACCTTTGCAGGAGTCTCATGGTCCATTTGATGTCTTGTTTCTTGTAGGAAAATTGTTTCAAGATGAAAATGATTATTTAGAGTGTATAAAAGTTATTCAACTTACAATGCCTACATATTTTTATGATAGAACAGGAATTCCATTAGATATATTGTATAATTCAACGCATCAAATTGTCCCTGAAATAATTGAACCAAAGAAATATTTGCCAAAGAATTTATATTTACTTAAGAATACGACGACTACACCGAATATACATATCGGAATAAGTAATGTGCAAGGTTTGGTGGTAGGTTTTGTGAAAAATGATCCTAATATGACTGATAATACAAAGATTATGAATGAAATTAAAGCAATTACAAGTAAACCGTTGTATAAAGGATGTGACATAGTGTTAAGTAGTGAATGGCCCCATGAAATCCATCAGTTCATTCCAATTACAGAACTAGATTTCTTAAAAGAAAATCATATAAGCATAAGTAGAGGATCTGCATTGATTAGTGATTGCGTTGAAATGTTGAGACCACGATATCACTTTGCAGGCAATGGTGACATATTTTATCAACGATCACCATATAGTAATAATGTTGATGGTATGATTAGCCCAGTAACTAGATTTATTTCATTGGCTTCTGTTTCGGAATCTAAAGAAAAGTCCAAGAAATACCTGCATGCACTGGCATTAGAACCGATAAGTAACTTAAGTAATGATGATATACAACAAAAGCCAGATAATACCACAGAAAATCCATATGTTAAAGTGTCTACATCGTCGCAACCCGCCACTAAGCGATTTAAACACGATGATAGTCATGTGAATACTGGTGCGATGTTCTATGGAAGCAATGGATTAACGCATAATGCTCCTTCTGATTCAAGTAAAATTTTATTTATTGGAAATGTACCACGTAATGCAACTGAAAATATGTTACTCAAAGCATTACCAGGAGCAAAGAGTATAAGAAAAGTGGAGGGAAAGTCATATATTTTTGTTGAATTTTCTGACCATCAGTCTGCTCAGGCTGTATATCTTGAGTCAACAACTACAGGTATAATGGTAGAAGGTCGTACATTGAGTGTTGGCTGGGCCAAAGATAAAGAATCAAACCCTAGTGCGAACACGAACTTACAGTTACAACCGACAGATAGTAATAGTAAGACGCTGTTTATTGGCAATATTTCCAGCCAGATTTCGCTTGATGATATCAGAAAAGTATTTCACTCTTATACGAATCTAAATATAATTCGTCCAGACGGCAGAGATTATTCATTTATTGAGTTCAACTCTCATGCCGACGCCACCGAGGTTGTATCAAATACCCAACCATATATTTTAGACGGTAAAGAGTTAGTCATAGCATGGGCAAAGGGTAAACCAGCTGATCGTGCTGCAACTTCAACACATCAACATGATTGTTGGTTTTGCTTGGCATCACCTAGTATAAAAACTCATTTAATTTGTTCAGTTGGCGAGCATGTATATATTGCGATGCCCAAAGGTAGTGTCACAGACCTGCATGTCCTTATAGCACCTATTGAATGTGTTCCAAATAGGCTGCATTTGACTGCAATCGCCAAGGATGAATTTAACCGATATGAGAAAGCAATTAGTAGTATGCTCAAGACAAGTCGACTTTATCCCGTGTTGTTTGAGAGAGCGATTCGAACTAAAAGCAAGGATCACATGCAGCAGCACATAGTACCAGTTACTTATGAAGATGTTAAAGCTGGTAGCTTCCAAGCATTTTTAAAGACAATTTCAAATTATAAACTGTCTTTTCACGAAATAACTGCCGCCGACCAAGATATTGACATCGTGGTATTGACGATGCCTGGTGGACCATATCAGGAATTCTTCTACATCAGTATTCCAGTCCTCGATGACGGTAAGAAGGAGGTTATTCATCGCCGATTCGTCTATTTACACGATGAAAAATCCCGGTTTCAAATGTCGTTAGGTAACGAAATATGCGCCAATATTATTGGGCAACCGGAACGAGGTAATTGGAAAAATTGTGTATTAGATGATGAGTCAGAAGCAAAGCTCACCGAAGCATTCATCAAGAAATTTGGAACTTATGATCCAATGCGTGAGGCGTAACTTTACATATGTACAAATATTATAAACAACTTATTTCTTTCAAAAAATCAACGAAACAATTTCTCTCTAAATCAGAATCTTTGTTTTTACCATGTTTGCGTTTAGGTGACGGTTTCTTTTCATTCACTACTTCGTCGTACACATCCTCAGTAGTAAAGTCAGTACCAAAGTTACTATTACTGTAATGACTACTCTTGGAATCGTCAAAGTTCTCATAGTTGGTAGTATCCAGGCCCGATTCATCGTCAGCAATATATTCATCTATAACATAAATTTTATAATCATGCATGGCTTCGGCAATGAAAAGAAACACATCCCGCACACCCATATTGAGTAATGCAGAGCACTCTATATACGATATAGGTTTACGCGGTCTCTTATGAGCGCACCAATCCATTATCTCTTCGATATGCACTGCACGTTTACTATCCAAGTCACACTTATTACCAACTAAAATAACGGGAAATTCATAAACATCAGTAGGCTGTGCATAACGCATAAAATGCTCCCAGTATATTTCCAGCGCTACAAATGAGTCACGAGATGAAATATCGTACACTAGAATCAGACAGTCGGCATTTTTATAGATAGCTTTTGTTATATTACTCCCTGCACTATCCCATATTTGTAATGAGATATTTTTATTAACAATTGGCACATCTATTACACGGAATTCAGTACCTGTTGTGGGTTCATAGGTATCAGCACGGTATAATGTACGATCATCACTACTGTTACGCGATAGTATACATGTTTTGCCGACAGCTGCCATACCAGCTAATACTACTTTCGCCTTTATTGACTGAAAATTCAGTGGCAAAATGTAAGAAGATTCATTCTTACTACTACTTTGAATCGCCGATTCTACTGTACTTTGAATTTTCTCGCTGCTGGATATAGGTTTATTTAATAGCACCCTCAACATTGTATCAAGCATTTCATTGACATTATACCCCGATTTAGCGCTTATTTCAAAAATGTGTGCGTTTTTATTAGTTGGACATATCCGCTGTCTCCAAGCGTTTAAGGTATTGATACTAATTTCATGTGACCTTTTATCTTCTAGTAAATCATATTTATTACCCGCAATTATAAATGGAAATGACTCTTCTCCATCCAAACCACTGACTGTCTTGATTTTGTGAAATAAATCCACCGTTTCATCGAGATTACTCTGTAAAGATGTTAAATCAGTAACAAGTATTATACCATTTGTTCCTCTCAAAAATGACTTAGAAAGATTATCCCCAACTATATCCCACAATTGGAGTGTAACATCATATCCTTCAAACATTATATTTTTCACTGTAAATTCAGATGCACTTGATGGTTTGTATTCTTTAGGCAATTCTTCGTCATTTAATTGCTTTATTAAAGTACTTTTTCCTGATCCATTTGCCCCAATTAGCAAGATTTTAAAGTTTTTTGTTTCATTGAGGATCAAATCATCCATCCTTAAGTTAATATTCGGGAAACCCCGATCAACTCTGTCAATATTCTAATAACAGATTTTTGTTTAGTCTATTTTTTGTTTTTTTTTAAAGTTCAGACCCGCGGCGCGTGTTAGGTACTCACGGAACTTCATTGAACTTCAAGATAAAAGGTATTAAGAGTGAATAGATAGAGATTTTCTCACTTACAATACAAAATACATATTTGATGAACATTTAGTCCCTCAAAATAGTCCTAAATTTCTTGAATTTTCTAGGAACTCGTGAGGCATAAAATCAGCGATCGGTCGAAAGCTTCTCTTGACGGAAACACGGTGGAGATTTGATGCTTTACTAGTATAAAGACATGCATAGTCAGTAACTTGCTTAGAGAAGCGACTATCTTGGTACCCAGCTTTAAACAACTGACCCCAAAATGTGTTAAATTTAGAGTTGTATAAATCATTTTTTGCGCGTATAGTAGTTTTCAACTCACTTGCCTTTTCCTCTGCATCTAGTAATTGTGATTTGACCTCTAAACCCATACGGTCTCTTGATCTTAACAGGTCAATATATTCATCAAGATCGTATTGAATCTGTCTAAGCTTGATGATTTCTTGTGCCATTGCTGTGTAATTTACTGCAACGGATAATTCGTGTTCTAGTTCAGGGATAATTAAACAAGTTCGCCAACCTAAAGTACGTTTGGATCTTAAGATATCAGCGTACATATGATCACCAACGTATAATATACGATCACCGCTTTTTATGCCCATCATACGATGCAAATCCTGCCAATATCCACCTTGATATACACGCCGATTAACATTCAAAACATTGAGATTAAGTGCATCTTTATCTTCAATATTATGCAACGATCCATCTTTATCTACTCTAAACATACTTAAATATTCATCCGTTAAGAATGAGGGTTTACAAGCCCCAACAACTGTTATGTTAAATAATGATTCCCATTCCGCAATATCATTATTGTATTTGTACTGACCAGTCTTAGTATCAGTACCCCCATGAACCAAGTAATTCATTACAACATTCGTATATTCCCAGAGGGAATTTGTGAGTAAAAATACTATCTTACCAGAACTTTTCATTTTCTGGATCATAGGAACCATATTTGGGTCATAAATAATATACTTCGCTGGGTTAGACATTACAGTGTCTTTGATAACACCGTCACGATGACACAAATCAACGCATGTTCGAACATCTTTGTAGAGCTGTTCATATGTTTTATCGATAAGTAACTCATTTTTATCACGATAATCAACCAACTGGGCAAATAATATCGCATCAATAAGTAAGAACAATGTATCTATATTGACGTAGTTACTCTCGGTAAATGATGCAACTTGTTGTCCATATGTTTTCTTTCGTTCATCCGTTGATAATTCATGCGATAAACCATGATATACTTTACGAACATACTTATGACGATCAATCTTTAAAATATTTCCACGATTTTTATCAATAATTAAACCGCGACGAAAAGCATCTTTATCATATTTGAATTTTAATATATCATCAGGATATCCTAACGCTTCACATAATTTTTTCTTTGCCCCTTCATAGGCTAATAAATCAAATTCTGTATTGTACTGTGCCAATGTATAGTCCATATCGAAACCAACAGCTTCAATTGCTTCCCCATTTAATTCAACATTGCAAAATATTTGATGCTTTAACGAACTAACGAATTCTTGATGTGATTTGTCTACACTGTTCAATGCTGATACAACATGACGGTGATACGCTGCTTTCCTAGCAGAAGGTAAGGTAAGAGTACTACACAGAAAGCCTGAGATTAAAAGCAATACAAAAGTCAGCATGTATGGCTTTTTTCTCTTCAATATGTCGTTTCTAAGTTGAAATCAACTTTGACTTTGATGTTTCTTGAGTTGTTGTGGGAGTCAAATTTTTGACGAAAAAAAAATACCTAAACTAAAGGTACATAAACTAAGGATACAAGGCATAATTAACTGTGGCTTGTGTCAATTAGTGTCGCAAAAACTCTGGTTAATCTAAATTATTTTGTTATCTCAATGAACAAATAATAGCTGATTCTTTGTCATTATGTCTCGCTCCAATACTTACGATGCGTTTATACGCTTGGCTGCAGGATTAGAACCAAGAACATTAAGTGATAAAATAAATGACCCAAATCGTCCGACTTGGGAAAAGTACAAAAAAGATAACGAGGATAAGTTGAGTAATACTACTGGTGATTTGAAAAAAATGGCAGAATATAGGGCAGAGTTAGATCGTGAAAGAGAGAAGAGATTAAATGGTAAAAAAAATGCTGATAATAGCAGTAGCGATAGTAGTGATACTAATGAGAAAAAAAAGAAGCGGAAGCACAAGCATGGAAGTGACAATAGTGATGATAGTAGTGATGAAAGTAGTGATAGTGAGAAAGATAAGAAACATAAAAAGAAGCACAAGAAGAAACATAGTAAACATAAACATAAAAAGGATCGAAAGTCCAAAGATAATTCAAAAGAGCATAAAGAACCAATGAAACTAAGTGATTTTATGAATCAAAATGATTCTGACTGAACTGTTGTAAACTTGAAAAGAGGGAGCATTATTGAGTATATTATATAATTTGTACTACATTTTTTACATTAAAAACATTTTATACGCTATCATCAGAAGAATTATAGTCACTAGCATCACTATCACTACTACTGATATCACTAGAATCAACAACAACTAAAGTTCTACTGCTAGATTTTCTCATAAGTTGTCCACCTGGACCGATAATAACACTATTATTACTGTTTGTTCTCTCCAAGCCTTTTTTGCCAGATTGATTTGGATCAGGTGAAACAGATGTCAATTTTGGAGTAACTTTAGTTCCAAATACATCACCACAAATTTGCTCAAATGGATTGCCGTATATACGAAAATATGATAGAATTCCAAAAAAGAATCCAATAAAAGCAAAGAAATATGCAAACATCAGTAAAAAATAACCAAATGATGGACTAACTTTGTACGTACAAGTAGTAGTAGACCATGTCTCATCTTGAACTATTTCGCTTACTGCTGTTGTATAATATACGAAAAACGATATTATCACTAATACTATGAAAAATATAACAATCGCTACTACTATGGCTAATTTGTCAGAATCAAACGAAACTTGTTCGAGGTCAATATCTGAAGCGTAAAATGTCATTGCAGCACTAAATGTTGATAGTATGATTATAGCATATGAACCATATATAGTATAAGGCCAAAATGATGCTACTTCAGCTTTTGCGTTAGTTACTTTAAAATCATTATCAGCGAGATAGTCAGATTTGCTATCCCATAAAGTTATATTTGGATTATATGAATTAACCCAATCATCATAATTCTTTTTATTTGTTTCATCTATCTGACCCCAATCAGATGAATCACTCCATGCTATACAAGATTTCTTCGTATCAATACCCACAACTACTCCTCTTGTACAATATCCATTGAGTACTTGTAGATAATGCGAGTCTTCGCAGATTGGAATTTCTAGTCCACTACTAAGAGTGCGTGTTTCGGGGTTACCCACAATTCCGTACAATGCGGTACATAGTGGAAATATTGCTCCTAGTAGTACTAATGGACTTGCCATGGTTAAAATAGCTAAAACCGTCTTCGGACGCGATGCCATAGTAATCGATCTATAAGTATTATATGATGATGCTAATTATGAATCATCTTCTCACAAAGAAATTGGCTTCAATTCCTTTTTTTCGTAACTCCAAAATCCTTTTTAATAACTCCTAAGGCCGGAGTCGCTGAATTAATTGACTTTAAACTTTTATACGAAATTTATTCAACATAGTATTTATTCTATTTTCTTGATTAAACTGTTTTTTAAATATGTCTAGGTATCTCTATTTAGCCTTTCTGAAATCTTACAATATTATCAATATCATAATCATAAATTCTACTATTAGATATAAGACACTTTGTTATTGTTAACTATTACACGCAATAATATTGTTATATAATTGTTATTAAAATTAATTAATTAATGAAAACATTTTATGAACCGTTAAAAAAAAGGCCTCACTCGCGAAAAAAACCAAAACATCGACGAATTTGAAGGTGTTCTTTCACCATGGCAGCTGCCAGGACACATTCCAGTAACTTATTTGTCGAAGAGGACTTTGGATTTGGCACTGAAGAAGAGTTAACTTATGACATTCCAATCTTAACTTCATCTTTATCAACGCCTACACCAAAATTATCGAAGACGCGAGGTCAAATTGAAGCGACGTCAAGTAGCACTAATGACTTGGGTGCAAATGCCGAAAGTATCAAAGTACTTGTGCGTGTGAGACCTTTAGATGGATATATTGACGGCGGTGATGAAACAAATACATCAGCTGTTGATATACAAAGTAACACATCATTAGCAGTTGTTGCGAATGATAAAAGATCATTTCAATGTACTTTTGATAATGTATTGGGACCTTATTCAACGCAAAAGGAAGTATATTCGATTGTTAAATCGTGTACCGAATCTGTCCTTGATGGTTTCAATTCCACTATTTTTGCTTATGGTCAAACAGGTAGTGGTAAAACATATTCTATGTATGGTCCACCAACAGAAAATGGTAGCCGAACAAATATGTCAAATCCTGATGTAATTGGTTTAATACCTCGCGCAATTAATGATATATTTGAGCTAGGTAATAAAAGTGATAAAGGAATCATAAAACTCTCCGTTTATTGTTCCTTTGTACAAATTTATAATGAACAATTGTACGATATGCTTCGAGACGCATCTATGGGATGCCCATTGACTATACGCGAGGATTTAAAGGAGATTTATGTTCAGGGTTTAAGCGAATATAATGTAAAAAATATGACAGACACGTTACAACTATTAAAGTTAGCCGAAGACAATCGTGCTATAAGAGAGACACACATGAACTTGTTCTCATCACGTTCACATTCAATATTTCAAATTTATGTTGAACAAAAAAGATTTGCAGCTGATGGGGGTGAAATTAGTTTAAAAAGTAAATTTAATTTAGTAGATTTAGCTGGTTCTGAGAAATGGAATACAAAAACATTTTTGAAGGATGAACATATAACAGAAATGAATAATATCAACCTCTCTTTGCATACCTTGGGTCGGTGTATATCATCATTGGCCCAAAAAAGTAAAGGGGTTGCAGGAGCGACTCATATACCATATCGAGAGAGTAAGTTAACTAGATTATTACAGGATTCACTTGGTGGTAATGCAAAAACATATTTAATAGCAACTATTTCACCAGCAAAAAGTAATGTGGAAGAAACTATTTCAACATTAAAGTTCGCTGATCGTGCCAAGCAAGTCATGGTCCAAGCAACAATCAACGAGACACGTCCAATCGATCATGAAATGGTTCAAAAACTTCAAAAAGAGAATGAATACTTAAGAAATTTACTTCAAAAATATTCTAATGGCAACAGCACTTCTGCATCTATTGAGTTGAGTGCTAGCACACCTAGCGCAATATCCAGTAGTAATAATAATGGCATTATTTTGACACTTCAAAATGCATTACAAAATGAAAAAGACAAGGTTGCACAAGTAACCAATGAAAACAAGATACTCACAAATGAAATTGCTATGATGAAGCATAAGAGTCGCAACGACAGTATGAATACCGTCAACAGCCAGCAACTACAAGAAAAGATTGATGTATATAGTGGTGAAAATAATCGTTTGTGGGAATGTATGGACAAGATTCAAGTCATATTTAAAAGATTTTTTAAATTTGAGATTGAAGAAGATGATATGAAGAGCTCGTTAGAGTCGATCTTTTCATTAGTTCAATCCACTAAAAACGACCACAAGAATAGAATGTTGATCGAGCAAAAGCAACATGAACAAAAACAACAAAATAGCGAAAATCGTCCAAGTAATACACATAATAATGAAACAAAGAAAAATATATTACATGATCTTAAACAAATAGGCAATATGCAGCATAATTCACCGGTGCAACCAACATTATATCCATCCCATTCTGACCCTAATATTGGTATGCAAATGGGCGTTGCTAATAATAGATTACCAACATTAAATCAGTCAACAACTCCGCATAAGAGTCAACCATTATCAGCCAATCCTAGTACACGACCACATAGATATGATCAACAAGCATCTCCAAGTCGTATTGTTTCTGCTGCAGCAGCAATACCAGTACGTGGTCGCGATTTGCCTCCCAAACAACCAGCACTACCTTCTGTTGGTGCTTCTCAACCTGCCCCAAAGTATGGTCGAAATATCTCCGATCAAATCCAATTGCCACTAAGTAGTTTATCACCATCAAACAAACATGATCAATATACACCACTCAAAGGAGTATCATTCCGTGTACGTGGGAGTATAGATCAAGACAGTGTTGGTGAAAATGAGGATGGAGGTTGGATGCAAGCTGCTCCTAGTGCTGAAGAAGAGGAAGAGATGCTCCAACGTGAATTAAAGAAAGCAAAAAAGAAATTAAAGAAACAACAACAAATGCAGCAATGGTTGCGCGAAAAAGAAGAAAAGCAATTAGCACTATTAAAACAAGAAGAAGATGAGCGGAAAGCTGCACTAGAAGCTGAAATGCTTAGAGAAAAAAAGAGGAGAGAGTATGCACAAAAGCAGAAACAAAAATTAGCTGGATATCAGGATCGTATCCGCACTGAAGCAGAGTCTATTCAAGAATTATACCAACTCGGAATAGATCCGAGCGAACTTATGTAGGAAATAACTTTTATATGTTGTTGTTATGTAAACTTTATCCTTTTTTGTTTCAACGAGGGCCGATGATGATCCACACACTACCATCGCTGATTTTCTTCCTGCTCAGAAACAAAAAACAGTGGTGTCGCTGCTCTCCAACAGCGCATTCATTGTACATACTTTATAAGAGTATGTCAGGTGCTGGTCGCCGCAGCGGTTATCGCAAGTCTGTTACGACTTCATATGAGAATGACTATCCATTACCTAGTCAAGAGAAACAAGAGTACATCGGTAAGGTGCGAGGTAATCGAGGTACGAATATCTTCGAGTTTGAATTGGCAAATGGGTCTGTAGAATTAGCGAGAATGCCAAATAAGTTTAAGAAAGTGATATGGGTAAAAAGAAATGACTATATAATCATACAAAGTTTAATGGCCTCGTCAACAACTACAGTATTTACATCAGCAATTGAAGGGACGACAGTGGAACACTCTGATACAACTATCGCTGCAGATGATGAAGCGAAGGTTAAATATGAGATTATCCATATACTTAATAAACAGCAAATCAAACATATTCAGGTAATGAATCATTTATTTCACTTAAATTTCATTTCTAATATGTTAATTCTTGTATTTTAGGAAAATAACTTATGGCCAGTAGAATTTATAGATCAGGCAACTGTATCAAATGTGATGACATCAGGATATGACAATGATGACATCATGCCAGAATATCAATCAGATGAATATTACGAAGATGACGAAGTAGAAGGAGGACAAGAGACAATCAATGAAGAAGAATTGTGAATTTATAATTTAGTAGTGTACAAACTATACATACTTCGATACAAGAATACCATCTTTATTAAGATACTGTATTTTGGTTTTTCCTTTTTTCTTCTTATTCTCCCTAACTTGCTTTTCTTCAGATGACATTTGCTGTACTACGTACTCTTGGTCGGCTTCAATAATTTCTTTCATACGCTCAATTTCATCCTTTTCATATTTCGCTGTCATTTTTGCTTTTAGCCTCAAACGACCATCAACTTTCTCTTGTTTCTTCTCAATGACATGATGCAGTGCAACAGTTGCCATGTTACCGATATATGCGTCATCTTGACCTTGTTCTAAGCGCAACTCAGCTGTGCGTTCAGTGCGGCGAACTAAGTCAATATTATATGCCATTTCTGTTCTTGCTAATCTTTCTTCATGTAATCTTTTCGCATTAGCTACATTCCGATCACGGCGCTCTTTATCATACTCTAAGCGACGATTATTCTCCTTAAGTACCGAATCACTATCACTAAATGTGTCATCCAATGCATACCACCTAGGATATACACCTGTTTCACGAGAAGCAAAATAAATATATTTGACGTATTCAATGAGACCATCATGCCAACTTTTGGGCATTCGACGCTTTAGTTCCTCTATAAAGTCGACAAATGATAAGCGTCCAGTGTAGTGGTACACACCTGTGTCTTGCCATATGCCATCTGCCACGTCATAGAAAGTGCGCATTCCGTATAAAAAATCAAGGGTATCGGGTATATTATAGCCATACGGTCCTTCTGTAGCCGTGGTGCCTGGCCACAATCTTCCCCACTTGGGAGGTAAGTCGGTCCATGGGTTGTCATTCAAATACACGTTTGGTACAGTTTCAAACAACGACACAAATTCAACGGGTAGTGCTCTTAACTGGTTTTTGCTTATATCAAGAGTAGTTATATTCGTTAATCTAGAAATGGTTCGCGGTAGTAATGTTATTGAATTATCTCTTAGGTTCAATGTTTTCAGGGCGACCATCAATGATAGCTCAATAGGAAATTTAGTGAAGCGGTTATTCGGCATGTCTAATATCTCCAATGTTTTCAGAGTAGTGATCGTTACTGGAAGGCGCGACAGTGAACAGCGTTCGGCATTAATGTGTACAATTTGAGTCAATCCAATTACACTTTCAGGTAATTCATCGATATTATTGCGACTTATATCCAACCAACGAAGGGATTCGATGAGGCCAATGGTTTCTGGGAGACATCCTTTGATGTTGTTATACGGCAGCTCTAGCTTCTGCAAGGCCTTGCACATGCCTAGCTCTGGTGGGATATACTCGAGATAGTTGCGATGAAGTATTAGCTCTTGTAGCTCTGACAATAGACCAATTTCGGCGGGTAAATCAGATATTTTATTATCACTGGCGTCTATAAATGTAAGTTGTTTGCAATTGCCAATATCACCATAAATATGTTTCATGTGATTGCGACGAAGGAGGAGCTTCTTCAGCATTGATAACGAGTCAAAAGTATTCGGATGACTGATGGCTTCATTGTTCTGTAGATTAAAATAAGTCAAATTTTCTAATTTAGAGAATGAAAGTGGCAATCCCGTGATATAGTTGGTGGATAAATCCAAGTAAACTAGTTTGTTGCAACAGCCAAAATTCAATGGCAACTGACCAATGTGATTCATAGATAAATCGAGGTGCGTCAGTGACACCAAATGTTCAAAATCTTCAGGTAATTCCCGAAGCGAATTATGTGACAAATCTAGATATTCCAACCGGAAGCAAGCACCTATAGCACTAGGTAGGTGGTGTAATTTATTAGAATGCCCACAAAAATATTTCAAACTAGGACTGAGCAGCACTGGTAATTCGTGAATCATATTGTTACTGATATCCAATCGCTGCAGTTTGGTTAAACAAGTAAGTGCGGTGGGTAGAGTCTCCAACTTGTTGCCATCCAGCTCTAATATTTCCAGGCTGATTAGCTTTTCCATTTCTTCTGGTAACCGTTTGAGTCGATTTAATGACAATTTGAGCTTGCGCAGGTCTGACATCCAATAGAAAAAGTTTTTTTCAGGTAAAACTTCTAAAATATTTTTACTAAAATCTGCGAGTAAAAGATACGATAACTTGGTCTGTGCCGCCTCTTTGTCGTACATACTCTCTGGCAGATAGCGCATGCCACCAACACTCATATCCAGACGATCTAATCCCTGGGCTTTAATTTCATCAATGCGTAACCTTTCTACTGCATCACTTTCAGCTTTAATTTTCTGACGTTCAACATCCTTCGACTCTTTCTGACGTTGTAATAAATTCTGTCGCAAGCCTCTTTCATCAAGACGTTTACGACTTTTTTCATCCTTTTCATTCTTTGCCATCAAACGTGTTTCTTGACTTCGTAATGCTACAAATTTCTCTGCATCGTGATGTAGCTTGGTCTCGTGTGCTTCCCTGTCACGCTTATGATCATCCTTCTTTTGTCGTCTTATGCGTTTTGTGTGATCAACAATTTCATTCACTAAGAAAGTGATAAGTAAGAGTGTGTGAGCATGTAAGTAAACTATCAATGTACCTAATTTCAAATTATTTTCGTAATTACTTTCCTGGTCAGTGAGAATGCGGTATATACGATCGCGATTACGATTTGCAGCCATCACTCCTGGGTCAAATTTCAGTTTCCTTTTACTCAATTCAGCTTCTAAATCGGCCAACTTTAGCCATCCTCGTTTAAATTGGTCGTAACTTATGTATATAGTGTTGGGATCTTTGTTTCTCCCTTGGGATATTTCAAGGAACACATCAATAATTTCCTTGTCTTCAACATTTGGCTTCATCCCTAACATACTACAACCTTCCTTAAACGCAACAAAATCCATTCCATCGTGATTACCTAACTCGCTTAACTCAGCGGAATTTTTAAATTTTAACGAGTCAAACACATCCAAACACAATAAATCAGGGGATGCAGGTCCAATTACGTCATAACACATCAACATATTTTCAAATTCAATTTGACTCAGTTCCCCGTTACCACTTAGATCAACGGCTTTAAACAACCGAGTCGCCTGGGGTAAAGTCAATGCAATATTACTGAAGGCGAGAATTTCCATGATCATCGGGAGTTTAATCTCGGCATCACTTTCAAGATTGAATGCTTGCCATGCTTTCTTCGTTAAATCAGTATAGAAGCTGTTTGGCTTAATCCATTTTGCTACCTTATATTTGTTTTCATCGGATACAACTTCCTCAACGACTTGTAACGGTTTGTTACCAAAGCCAAACATTGACAGCCATCCACCACCCTGGGATTTCTTTGCATCTTCTTTCTTTTTGCGACGATCTTCATCACGTTTTTTCTTACGTTCTTCTTCTTTATTCTCGCCTGGCATCTCAAGATTGGCATCTTCCAATATACGGAGCATGACATCGTTGATTTCAGCAATATGCAATGCGTGACTAGTTTTATGTTTACTAGATCGCAACGAGGAGAATTTTACTACGGCATAAATCAATGCATCTTCTGTCTTAGGCTCGTCGGATGGAAGCTTTACGATGGTAATTCCACCATACATTAAAGCATCGGGAATGTCTTTTAAAGAGGTTTCAAAACTACCGAGTGTTCCATTTGCACATATTAATCCATCTCGATTCGTAGTCAAATGAATCCTAGAACCTGTTTTGTGAGGACCAACCATTTTAGTCTTCGGTTTACGACGTTGTAAATAAACTGATAATTTTGGAACTGGTAATTTTTTGTTCTCCTCTTCATAAATTAATTTTGCTATCGCGTCCTTAGCAATCATTTCCCGTCTTTCTTCTTCATCGTCTTCTAATATTTCCTCTTCATCGGGATCACCCCCTGCTTTAATAATCTCTTCGCGGCGCAATTTTTTTACAACAGCGTGATAATTATCACTTATTTTCTTCTTTTCTTTCTCAGTTAATGTAATCTTCTTTTGTATTACCTTAATATCAGTAGCAAATAATCGTAATAAACCACCCAGTTCACGTATGTCCATTCGTCCAGTTATTGTAAATTTTGCTGTCAAGTCACCCTCTTGTAGATCACCGCCTACTTTTGGAGCCCATAAACCTCCTGGAAGATTGATTCTTTCGCGCGAAATAACTGGAATCATCTCTCACTATTAATAGAACCTTACTCTTTCAGCTTGTTTGCTGTCACCCTTTAATTGCTATAGATTTTAATTCCATATTGATTACTAGTGATAAGGATTTCTATTTTTTTCTGTTTTTTGGGTTCATTGCGGGATTTACAGCCGGTAATATTAATCACTTTTAAGCTTAGGCTTATAACCTACCAACGCATATGTAGTTCGGTAAAAGGCATCAAAAGAGTCAATAAAGAAATAAATAATTAGCTAAACACAAGTACGAGACTATAATAAGCATCTGCATTCACGGTTTGCCTTTTTGATAACAAAACAAATGAAAAATAATTTATTGCCCTCCCTCCCTCCCTTAATCTAAACTTTAAACGAGCACTACCTACTTTAAATCGTCTTCTACATACAGAAGAGTCGACATTCAACATCACTTACCAAGTCTTCGTTGCTAAATGAGCGAAGGTAGAGTAAAATGTATGGAATAAACTTGACTTGAATAATCCAGGGACACAGTTGTACATGGCACGGTACACGTTGTAGAAAGTGTTACCCACGACATGGGATGTAGCGAATGGTGAAGCAATAATTCCATTAATGACAACATACTCCTCGTTAGTAACGATAGTATAGATGCCAGCGCCAGCAACCTTGTTGTTACCAACAACAACACTTTGGCCATTAACGGTCATGACACATGAGTTAATAACAACTTCTTTTGCAGCAGTGTTTGAGAACACTGCGTCAGTACCACAGGATGCAGCTACAGGTAGTAAATGCTCACCAGTCATACGAACACTAGCACCATTAACAAGTGATATTTCATTGAACATGACACGATCGCTGTTTTCTGCATGAGGAACTGCAATGACATCGGAGAAACTTAATCCTCCTTTTGAATTAGCAGCTAAGACGCGATCACCAACTGCAACATTAGCAATTGGCATGGATAAACCTGATTCAAGAGTAACCATTTCACTGCCGGCAAAACATGATGAAACTCCATCATCGTCACTACCATCGTCAGTTGCAGTTGGAGCAGATGTTGTTGGAGCAGATGTTGGAGCAATAGTAGGAGTATGAGTGTGAGGATCGATATTGGTGTATGTACCGCCGGTGCATACAACTTGAAAATAAAACTCACCATAGTCATAATCATCATCATCTGTACCATCATCATCTTGATCTTCTTGGATTGCACCGCCATAACTATTTAAATCGTCATCAGTGGTCGAAGTAGTGCAAGTATTATCAGAAGCATATCCATGCTTTACTGGCACTTCGTCGTTACATTCGACAGCATAATAATCAGAGTTACCTACATCCTGGTAGCACGTATTATAAGTATCTGTTCCATCGGTATAGTCACTTAATGGCTGCCAAGAAAAACCAGATGCGTAGTCAGTATCTCCAGACTGATCATCTTTTGGAAAATTAATTTGTCCAATACCAGGGACTTCATTTGTAAAAGGCGAATAATCATCATAAATCGGTTGAGATGATGTTACATATGCATACACACCACTCGTACAGGAATAATAATATGTAAT
>JACCDO010168375.1_pt1 | contig 28876 bp, 23 predicted proteins | sample 7446101 | NCBI WGS metagenome assembly JACCDO01 (sample SAMN15323440, study PRJNA562643) | freshwater metagenome | isolation source: river surface water | place: USA:Blue River Watershed | collected 2017-08-16
AGGCGCGTGCCCGCGAGCATCAAATCGATCGCTTCGCGCGGCGAGTAGTCGCCGACGACGCGTTGGGTGCGCACGTCGGCGACGGGTTCCGCGGGAAACAGGATTTCGCGCTGCGCCTGCTCGGCGAACTGCTTCAGCGTCTCGCTGGCGGGGCCGGCGGGGACGCGAAACGGGCGGGTGGAATTGTCGGGGCCGGCGAAGGCGCACGTGAACGAGAGTGACAGCAGCCAGCCCAGCCACGCGGCGGCGAAGCGTCCGCGCGCGGTGAGGGCGGCGCAATGGGTGGGGTTGAATTTGCGCAGGAGCAAAGGGGGCGGGTGCGTCAGGGAGGGCGGCTGAGCAGGATCTCGGAATCGCCGCGGAGTTCGGCGCGCACGCCGAAACCGGTCTCAAGCAGCCTCACGAAACCGTGGACATTGTCCGAGCGCAGCGACGCGCTCACGCGCAGCGCGGCGAGGCCCGGATCGGCGAGAACGAGCTGCGTGGCGTTGCGGCGGTTGTAGGCGGCCACGATGTCGCCGAGGGGGGTGGCGGTGAAGTTGAGCAGCCGGTGCTGCCACGCGAGCACCCGCGCGATCTCGCCGGGCGTCAGTGTGGCGATCTCGGGCGGAGTGGCGGACGGCGTAATGGCGACTACGGCGCGCTGGCGTGCGGCCAGCATGGGCTCGGGCGAGGCGAGGGGAGAGGCGGGCGAGTTCTCGAGGGCCGCGGGGGCCGACGGCGGTTGCAAGCGCACCTGACCTTCGGTGACGAGCACCTCGACGGCGGCATCGGCGAGGCGGACGTTGAATGCGGTGCCCACGGCGCGCACGGCGACGCCGGCGGCGGTGACGGTGAAGGGGCGGGCGGCGTCCTTGGTGACCGTGAAGTGAGCTTCGCCGCGCTCGAGCCGCACGCGGCGTTCGGTGGAGGTGAAGTCGGAGACGATCACGGCGGCGCCGTTGAGTTCCACGACCGTGCCGTCAGCCAGCGCGCGCGTGCCGGGCCCGAGTGGCTGCGGGGCCGAGAGCGTGCCGAAATGATAGGTCGCGACACTCAGCGCGACGGTTGCGGCGGCGGCGAGCGGCCACCGCCAGCTGCGGGAAAGCGCGCGCGTGGTGCGCGCGGGCTCGGGCGCAGGGACAGCGCCGGTTTCGGGCGCAGTTGCGTCAGCTTCGGACCACGCGGCGGCGATTTCCCGGCGCGTGGCCCAATCGCGCAGCGCGGCATCCAGGCTCGCGGCGCGGCGCAGCGCGGCGCGCGCGGCCGGATCCGTGCGAAGGCGCGCCTCGAGTGCACGGAAATCCTCCGGGGAGATGGTGTCGCCCAGCCAATCGGCGATGAGGCGTTCGAGCGGATCGGCGGGGCTCATGCGTTTTCGTGGCGCAGCTCGCCCTCGATGCACTCGAGCAGACGCGCCCGGAGGCGTTGGACGGACTTGTAGTGGCCCTGCACGCTGCGGCCGGCGCGCGCGGCCACTTCGTGCAGGCGGGCGCCCGGTTGGTAGGAGAGCAGGAGCAGCTCGCGCTGCGGCTCGTCGAGCTTGGCGAGGCAACGGTCGAGGGCGCGACGCTGGCGCTCGAGGGTTTCACCCTCCGATGCGGCTTCCTCCGCCATCAGGTCCGCGACGGCGTCGGAAAACACCAGTTGCTCGCGTCCGCGGGAGCGCAGGTGATTGAGTGCCTCGAAGCGAGCGATCGTGGCGGCCCACGCCATGAAATTCGTGCCGCGCTCGAAGCGCGCGAATTTCCGCCACGCGACAAGGCTGGTCTCCTGCATGACCTCGTCGACATCCGCCCAGGTTGGAAGCAGCGCGCGCACGAATGCCCGCAGCCGCCCCTCGTGCGCGACGAAGAGACGCACGAACTCCTCATAGGGTGGAGTCGGGCCGGGGGAGGCGGGGTGATCGGACATGCGGGGACGGTCAAACTGTTACCGTTTCCGCGGCGAAATTTGGACACCCTATTTTCCGGGTGAGCGGTGAAACACCCGGCGACCACCCGAACCAAGGTTTATCGAACGGCATGAAAGCGGTTTCGATGGCGGACGCGCGGTGCGGAAAAGCGAGCGGGCAGGGGCAGAGCGGGAGGCGACCGCCGCGGGTTCTTGGGCGCGGTGAAACGGAATTTTCGAGCGTGCGACGGGATCCTCGCGCGGCGATCAGGGCGGCCGCGCAGGCGAGGATCGAAACGCGGCGCTCAGGGCCGGGTGCGGGAGGATTGCTGGATGCGCGCGAGCTCCGCTTTCAGCCGGGCGACGATCTCGGGTTGCGCGGCGGCGAGGTTGGTCGTTTCGCGCGGGTCGGCCTCCAGGTCGTAGAGTTGGCCGGGCGGCTCGTTGGCGGCAGGGTAGGTGCCGCTGGCCGGGCGGCCGAAGCGCACGGGCTCGCGGCCTTCGATCCACTTCCAGCGGCCCGCGCGAAGCGAACGTCCGATGACGAGTGACTCGCGGACCGGTTTCGCCGCGGGCTGGGAACCGAGCAGCACCGGCAGGAAGCTGAAGCTGTCCGGACCTGCTTCGGTCTCGAGTTTGGCGTCGGTCGCGGCGGCGAGCGTCGCCAAAATGTCGGTGAAACAGATCGTCTGCGCCGTGGTCGACCCGGCCTTCACCCGGCCCGGCCAGCGAACGATGAACGGCATCCGGTGGCCGGCCTCCCAGTTGGAACTCTTCATGCCGCGGAGGCCGCCGGACGAATCGTGGCCGGTGCGCGTGACGTCTTCGGGATACCAGACGGGGCCGTTGTCGGAGGTGAAAATCACGAGAGTGTCGGCGGCGAGCTTGGTCTCGTCGAGGGCTTGGAGCACGCGGCCGATCATGGCATCGACCATCATCGTGAAGTCTCCGTAGCCGCCGATACCGCTGCGGCCGTGGAACTCCGGCGCAGGCAGCCATGGCGTGTGCGGGCCGGTGGGGGCGTAATAGAGAAAGAGCGGTTGGGCCGGCTGCTGGCGGGCGTGCTTGGTGATTTCGGCTACGGCCTCGGCGGTGAAACGCGGGAGCACGTCCTTCAGCTCCAAGCCGGGTGCGATGCCGCCGCCGCGCCAGAATTTTCCCTGGATCGGGGAGTAGCCGAGTTCCGGATGCGCGGGGCTCTCGGCGATGGTGGCCGTGGGCGGAACGACGGCGCGATCGCCCTCCAGATAGAAATAGGGCGGGATGTCGGTCGACGCGCGAAAGCCGAAAAAGCGGTCGAAGCCGCGGTCGGCCGGACCACCGGGCAGGGGCCGGTCGTAACCGCTTTCCTGGAAACCGAGGTGCCACTTGCCGATCATCGCGGTGCGGTAGCCGCGCGATTTCAGCACGGAGGCGAGCGTGGCACGGTTTTCCTCGATGAGCGGCTGGGTGGGCCATTTCGAAACGTCGGTGCGGAACGGGTAGCGTCCCGTGAGCAGCCCGTAGCGCGAGGGATGGCAGAGCGCTCCGGGAGCGTGGGCGTCGGTGAACCGCAGGCCCTCCCGGGCGAGCCGGTCGATGTGGGGCGTGGGGATTTTGGACTGCGGGTTGTAGCAGCCCGGATCGCCGTAGCCCATGTCATCGACGAGAATCAGGACGATGTGGGGCGGCATGGCGGAGCGAGGGGGCACGGCGGCGAAGGCCAGCGACGCGAGGACGAGGAACAGGCCGGCGCGAAAGAGGAGGCGGGAGTTCATGAGGCGGTAATCACGAGGGCGTGCAGCGGGACATCGTCAGGGCCGGAGCCGGTAGCGCGACAGATCGGTGTCGGCCGTGCGGATCGTGCCGGGGGCGGGCGGGGGCGGGCCGGGCTCGATCTGCAGGGGGCGCTTGTCGCGTTGGAGTGCGGCGTCGAAGTCGCGCAGGGCGGCGGTGAGGCGGGCGACAATCTCGGGGTGCCCGGCAGCGACGTCGTTTTTCTCCCCGATGTCCGCGTCGAGGTCGTAGAGTTCGGGCGCGGGGAGGAGGCGGTGCTGGCGGTCGAAGAGATTGGGCAGGTGATCCCACCACAGGCTGGGCGGGCGGGGCGAAGGGCGCTCGGTCCCGGCGACGAAGAGTTTCCACCTTCCCTCGCGCACCGCCTGCGGTTGGTAGCCGAAATAATGATACAGCGGGCGCGCCGGCAGCGACTTTCCCTCCAGGAGCAGCGGGCGGAGATCGCGGCCGTCGATGACGCGATCGGCGGGCAGCGGCGCGCCGGCGAGGGCGGCCAAGGTGGGAAACACGTCGAGTTGCGACACGACCTCGGCGACCGCGCCGCGCGGCGCGATGCGGCCGGGCCAGCGGACGATGAACGGCACGCGGATGCCGCCCTCGAAGGTGCCGCCCTTGCCGGCGCGGAGCGGGCCGTTGCTGCCGCCGTTGGCGCGTTCGGGCGCATCGTAAGGGAGCGTGGCGGGGACGGGGCCGAGGTGCTGGGCCTTGGTGCCGGCGCCGTTGTCGCTCGAGAAGACGACGAGCGTGCGGGTGTCGAGCCCGAGTTCGCGGAGCGTGTCGAGGATGGCGCCGGTGCTCGCGTCGATCTCCTCGACGCTGTCGCCGTAGATGCCGGCCCGCGACTTTCCGGCGAAAGCGGGTGAGGCGAACTGCGGGATGTGCGGCATGACGTGCGGCAGGAAGAGGAAGAACGGGCGGTCGCGGTGCTCGCGGATGAAGCGGATGGCGCGCTCCGTGAGGCGGCGCGTGAGGTGGTTCTGATCGACCGGGGCCTCGAGGACAGTGTCGCCTTCGAGCAGCGGAAACGGCTCGAAGGCGGAGCCCTGCGCGAAGGGCTGGTCGATTTTCCATTCACCGAAGTTGTTCGGATAGGGCGTGCCGAAAAACACGTCGAAGCCGTGGCGCTGTGGGCGAAAGGCGCGGGCCCAGCCGAGGTGCCATTTGCCGATGCACGCCGTGGCGTAGCCGCGCGTCCGGAGCAGCTCCGCGAGCGTGAGCTCGGCGTCGGGCAAACCGTGGTGTTCGGCGGGAAAAAGGACGTAGGGGACGCCGTTGCGGGCGGGCAACCGGCCGGTGAGCAGGGCGGCGCGCGATGGACTGCAGAACGGGGAGGCGGTGTAGCCGTCGGTGAAGCGGATGCCCTCGCGCGCGAGGCGGTCGATCCGCGGTGTGGCGATGGTGGTGGAGCCGTGGCAGCCGAGGTCGCCGTAGCCGAGGTCGTCGGCGTAGATGACGACGAAGTTGGGGGGCGGCTCGGCGGCGACGGCGGTGCCGACGGCGGTGAGAAACAAGCCGGCGAACGCGGCGGACAAACGAAGCAGCCGGACGATCATCGCTGCAGGGGCGCGCTCATTTCCTCCTGGAAAAGGACGGCCATGCCGCGCAGGCGGCGGAGCGTGGCGGGGTCGCGGGCGGGTTTCTGTTCACCGGGATCGGCTTCGAGGTCGAAGAGCTGGAGCGCGGGGCTGAGGACGAGTTTCCATTTGCCGGAGCGGACGGCGGCGAGTTGGCCTTCGGCGCCGTGATAGAAGAAGGCGTTGAGGTAGTCGGTCTGCCGGATGAGCGGGGCCCACTCGCCGGGCGGACTCCAGGGACGGCGGAGAGGGACGCCGGCGTTGCGCGAGAGGGCGGCGCGCGGATCGGGGATGGCGTCGGTGCGGCCGGTGAGCAGCGGGTGGAGGTCGCGGCCGTCGAGCACGCGGCCGGCGGGAACATCGGCGCCGGCGAAACTGGCGAGCGTGGGCCACCAGTCCATGGCGTGGACGAGGTCGGATGAAACATGGCCGCGGCGGACGCCGACGCCCGGGCCCCACGCGAGTGCGGGCACGCGGATGCCGGTCTCGTAGGTGGTGAGTTTGTTGCCGCGGAGGGGCTGTGCGGGGGTGCGGCCGCCCTGCCGGCCGTTGTCGGAGGCGTAGACGATCAGGGTGCGCTCGTGCTGGCCGAGGCGCTCGAGGGCGTCGACGAGCCGGCCGATGTGATGGTCGAGCTCCATCGTGGCGTCGCCGTAGAGGCCCCAGCCGGAGCGGCCCTTGAACTCGGGACTCGCGGCGAGCGGCTCGTGGAGCATCGTGTGGGCGAGGTAGAGGAAGAAGGGCTGCGTGCGCTGGCGCTCGATCCACGCGATGGCTTCGTCGGTGAATTGGCGGGTGAGTGCGGCGGCGTCGGCGGGGCGTTGCACGATCTCGGTGCCGCGCAGGAGCGGGACGCCGCCGGTGGCGTCGAAGTAGACCGTCTCGACGGGGTCGAGGTTATGGAGGAGGCCGAAGTAGTGGTCGAAGCCCTTGTCCTGCGGCAGGAATCCGGGGGTGAAACCGAGGTGCCATTTGCCGATGGCGGCGGTGGCGTAGCCCTGGGTGCGGAGGAACTGCGCGAGCGTGGTCTCGGACGCAGGCAGGCCGCGCTTCGAGTCGGCGCGCTGCACCCACGTTTCCATGCCGTAGCGGCGCGGGTAGCGGCCGGTGAGGATGCCGGCGCGGGACGGACTGCAGATCGGGGCAGCGGCATAATAGTCGGTGAAGCGCACGCCCGCGGCGGCGAGGGCGTCGATGCGCGGCGTCTTCACTTCCGTGGCGCCGGTGCAGCCGAGGTCGTAGTAGCCCTGGTCGTCGATGAGGATGAAGATGATGTTGGGCGGCCGGTCCGCGGCACGGGTGGAAACGGTGGTGGCGGCGAGCGCGACAATGCCGAGGGCGGCGACGCGGAGGGTGGCGAGCGCGCGGGGGAGGAGACGGAGGAGAGGCACGGGGAGACGGGGAAGATGGGGGAGAAGGGAAGACGGGGAAGACGGAGATGGGGGGGAGATTAGAAGGTGCCTTTGAGGCCGAGGGTCCAGAGGGAGCCCCAGAGGGAGTGTTGTTGCATGCGGGCGAGGGCGGGGGTGGAGGGGCCGGCGATTTCGTTCACGACGGGGGCGTCGTTGAGGTTGCTGAGATTGAAGAAGACGGTGAAGCGGCGGTTGAGCGCATAGTCGCCGCTGAGGTCGAGGAGGAGGCGTTCGCCGCGCCAGTTGTAGGTGGAGGCTTCGATGCCGCGGCCGGCGGCGACGAGGCCGCGGCGGGCGCGGCTGGTGTAGTTCCACTTGGCGCGGAGACCGAGCGGGCCGCGGGTGTAGCTCAGTCCCCAGTTGGCGGTGCGCGGGATGTAGCCGGCGAAGTTGTCGGCGGCCTCGCCGGTGGCGCGTTGCGCGCTGGCGTTGGCGAACACCTGGAAGCCGCGCGCCCACGAAGGGAGAAACGTGAGGGCGTGTTTGTAGTTCAGGTCGAGGCCGGTCATGCGGACCTTGCCCGGCAGGTTGAACTGCGTGGAGGCGTCGAACGGGCCGTAGACCGCGGAGTCGAGGCCGTAGAGGGCGAGGAATTCGGCGTTGGGCTTGAAGACGGTCGCGCCGAAGAAGTTCTCGATCTCGCGGTGGAAGCCGGCGACGGAGAGCAGGCCGACGTCGGCGAAGTAGTGCTCGAGCGTGGCCTTCCAGGTCTCGGCGCTCCAGGCCTTGATGCCGGCGTTGTTGACGGTGATGCGGTTGCCGGGGGAGGGCGGCTGCTCGGTGTCGGGGAGCGTGAGGCTGCCGGCATACTGCACGAAATCGGGCCGGCCGACGGACCAGTAGTAGCCGAGGCGGGCGATGAGGTTTTCGCGGAGATTGTAGCTGGCGTTGAAGCTCGGGAACCAGCGCAGGTATTCCTTCTCGGCGCGGAGGCCGCGGTCGACGTTGGTGAGGCGGACGGCTTCGAGGGTGCCGGCGGGGGCGATGAGCGTGGGGCGGCCGGCGGCGTCGAGGAGCGTGCGGCCGGCGCTGTCGCGGCGGAAATTGCGCGTGGCGTCGATGAGCGCGCCCTCGCCCTTGACGTTGGTCTGTTCGGCGCGGAGGCCGCCGACGAGTTTCAGCCGGCCGCCGAACAGCTGGGCGTCGCCGCGGAGGTAGGCGGCGGAGATCGTCTCTTCGGCGTGCTTGGATTGGGCGACGCTGCCGGTGTGGACGGTCGCCTCGTTGGCCTGGAATTGCGCGGGCGCGGAGCGGTAGCGGTCGTGCAGCAGGTCGGCGCTGACGCGGTCCATCCGCGGGTAGCCGAACAGCCCGGCGCGCTGCGACATGGCGGCGTCGAGGAAAGGCGTGGCGGCATCGTCGGCCGAGCCGGCGCGGCCGTCGGCGCCGACGAAGGTGAACGTGGCGTTGTAGACGCGCACGTCGCGCAGGGCGCGGTTGAGGTCGGCGCCGGCGCGGAGACGGAGGCCGAGGAGATCGCGGCTGGCGTGGGCGAAGAGTTTCTGTTGGACGGCGTCGCGGCGGGCGGTGTTGGCGCCGGCGTTGACGATGCCGTAGCTCGCGATCGCATACGGATCGACCGGTGCGCCGGTGGCGGCGTCGGTGACGGTGAGGCGTTGCGGTCCGAGCGCGGTGATGTCGTCGAACGCGACGGTGACGTTCTGGCGCCGGGCGAGGGCGGTGCCCCAGTGGCTGTTCTGGATGTCGGTCGTCCAGCGGAGGGAGTGGGAGGAACCGGCGCCGGCTTCGAGTTTCCAGACGGGGCCGTCGTGCCAGTAGTTGAGGCCGGGCATCCAGAACTGGTCGTCCTGATTGTTGCCCTGGTTGTTGAGGCGGATCTCGCCCTGGCCGTTGTTGCCGCGGGTGAAGGAGGGACCGAAATTGGCGGGCGCGACGCCGTTGATGACGAAGGTGAGGGTCTGGTTTTCCTGCGGGGAGCGGAAGGCGCCGTGCTGCAGCGAGAGGGAGATGCGGTCGTGGGGCGAGAGGCGGAAATCGAGCGTGCCCGCGGCGGTGGAGCGGCGGATGAAGGCGACACGGTCGCGGAGGAGAAACTCGGTGAGGTAGGGCCGGTCGGGTGTGGTGTCGGGAAACGCACCGCCATTCGTCGCGGTCCCGGCGCCGCGCCAGGTGCGCTGCATGAAATCGTTGGGTGCGTAGGTCTCGAACGTGCTCGCGGAAAACGTGAATCCGAATTTTGGAGACAGCGGGACGACGGCGGCGACGTTGACCTCGCCGGTGACCTTGCGGGAGCCGGCGCGGCGCGGTCCGCCGGTCTCGGCAAAGCTGCGCTCGCGGTCGCGCATGAGGAGCGACGTGGAGACGTTGTAGCTGGGCTTCGAGCGCTCGAGCGCGCTGCGGGGGACGAGGTTGACGGAGCCGGCGAGGGCGGAGCCCGTGGTGTCGGGCGTGGGCGTGTAGACGACCTCGATGCGCGACATGTTGTTGATCGAGAGCTGATGCACGCCGGAGGCGCGCGAGGTGCCGGAGGAGGAATCGGCGATGGCGAAGCCGCCGATGGTGACGGGGACGTTGCCGGGCGGGACGCCGTTGAGGGAGATGGTGTAGGGCGCGCCGAGGCCGCCGAGCTCGATGGAGACGCCGGGGACGGCGCGGAGCACCTCGCCGACATTGCCGCTGGCGACGGGGCCGAACTCGTCGGCGGCGAGGACGTTCATGATGTTGGGCGCGAAACGCTGCGTGTTGATAGCGATCGCGGCGCCGCTCATCTCGCGCGCGGAGCCGACGGTGAACGCGTCGAGTTGCACGACGCCGCTGCGGGCGGGCAGGGCGAAGTCGTGCGGGGTGGTGGCGTCGGCGGCGACGGTGAGCGCGTGGGTGACGGGCGGAGCGCCGGTGCGGAAGGCGGTGACGCGCACCGGGCCGACGGGCACGCGGGAGAGGCGGTAGGCGCCGGTGGCGTCGGAGAGGGTCTCGAGGCTGCTGCCCTCGACGGTGAGGCGGGCGTTTTCGACGAACTCACCGTTGTCGGGGTTGAGCACGCGGCCGGCGATCGCGCCCGTGGCGGAGGCGGGAGCGGAGGACTGCGCAGGGACGGCGGAGGGGGAGCCGAGGGCGAGCCAGCCGGCGAGAGCGGCGAGGACGGAGCGGGTTTTCATGGGGTAAGGGAAGCGGAGGGAGCGGCGGAGCGGCCGGGGGCGTCGGCGCAGGCGGCAGGGGCGAAGTGGCGACTCAGGCGAGGACTTTGGTTCCGGGCTCGAAGCGGTCGAGTTTCCGCCAGGCGGCGAGGCTGGACTCCGGCATCACCGCGTCGACCGCGGCCCGCGAGGGCAGCAGCGCGCGGACGAGGGCGCGCAGGCGTGACGCGTGGGTGACGCCGAGGCGGACGAACTCCGCGAAACGCGGGGCGACGCCGGAGGCCGTGGGGGAAGGCTCGGGCATGGATGGGATGGTGGATTACGGCCGAGCGGCGGGAGTTTGGACAGATTTCTTTCGCGCGGGGGAGCCGGTGCGGTGGCGGGGCTTTACTTGCGGGAGGCAGGGCGTAGAACGCGCGCGCCCCATGAAGACTCCCCGTTGTTTTGCGCTCCTCGGCGTGTGGTTCGGACTGTTGGCTGCGACCGTGGCGTCCGCCGCGCCGGCCACGCGACCGCCGAATGTGGTGATCATTTTTGCCGACGACCTCGGTTACGGCGATCTCGGGTGCTACGGGCACCCGAGCATCCGCACGCCGCAGCTCGACGCGATGGCGGCGGGCGGGGTGCGTTTCACCGACTTCTATTCGGCGGCCGAGGTGTGCACGCCGAGCCGCGCCGCGCTGCTGACGGGGCGGTATCCGCTGCGGAGCGGGATGGCGGGCAACCGGCGCGTGCTGTTCGGCAACTCGAAAGGCGGGCTGCCGCGCGAGGAGATCACGATCGCGGAGGCGCTGAAGACGAAGGGCTATGCGACGGCGCACATCGGCAAGTGGCACCTCGGGATCCACGAAGGCGGGCGGCCGCAGGATCAGGGCTTCGACTTCACGTATGGGCTGCCGTATTCGAACGACATGGACGCGCGACCCGACCTGCCGCGCGGCTCGTCGGGCTCGCCCACGCCCCCGGCCGACGGCTGGAACGTGACGCTGATGCGCAACGGCGAGGTGATCGAGCGGCCGGCGGAGCAGACGACGCTGACCAAACGCTACACGGAGCAGGCGGTGGCTTTCATCCGCGAGAAGAAGGCCCAGCCCTTCTTCATCTACCTCGCGCACACGATGCCGCACGTGCCGCTGTTTGCGTCGCCGGAGTTCAAAGGGCGCAGCGCGCGCGGCATCTACGGCGACACGGTGGAGGAGCTCGACTGGAGCGTGGGCCGGTTGCTGGCGGCGTTGCGGGCGGAAGGCGTGGCGGAAAACACGCTCGTGATTTTCACCAGCGACAACGGCCCCTGGCTCACGATGGGGGCGCAGGGCGGCAGCGCGGGTCTGTTGCGCGAAGGCAAGGGCAGCACGTGGGAAGGCGGCATGCGCGTGCCGGCGATCGCGTGGTGGCCGGGGCGGATCAAGCCGGCCGTGATCTCGACGCCGGTGAATGCGATGGACGTGTTTCCCACCGCGCTGGCGCTGGCGGGCGTGCCGCTGCCGGCCGACCGTGCGATCGACGGGATGGATCTCACGGCGTTGCTCACGCGGGGCGAGGCGCTGCCGGAGCGGGCGTTTTTCTATTATCGCGGCGCGAACCTCTTCGCCTGCCGGCTCGGCGCCTACAAGGCGCACTTCAAGACGCAGGCGGGCTACGGCCAGCCGCAGGCCGAGACGCACGAGCGGCCGCTGCTGTTCCATCTCGCCCACGATCCGAGCGAGAAGTTCGACGTCGGCGCGCAGAAGCCCGAGGTGATCGAACGCATCCGCGCGGCGGTGGCCGCACACGAGGCGAAGATGACCTACGGGAAGAATCAGCTCGACGACAGCACACCGCCCGCGGCGCCCGGAGGCGCCAAGAAAAAGGCCAAGGCGCCGTGAGGCGCGAGAGGGCGGGGTTATGGCGAATGGGGGCGAGGCGGCGCCGCGGTTGACGGCGGCGGGCGGATGCGCGACGACAGGCGACGTTGAACCCCGTTTACCCATGAAATCATCCCGCCTGTTCTCCGCTTCCTTGTTCGCCTGCCTGCTGCCGTTCGCGCTCGCGGCGGCCGAATCCAAGCCGCTCTTCGACGGCAAGACGCTGGCCGGCTGGGAAGGCGATCTGAAGCACTGGCGCGCCGAGGGCGGGATGATCGTCGGCGGCTCGCTGCAGGAGAAGATGGCGAAGAACGTTTTCCTCGCGACGACGAAGTCCTTCCAGAACTTCGAGCTCCGGTTGAAAATCAAGATCGAGGGCAGCGACGGCATGCTGAACTCCGGCATCCAGATCCGCAGCGTGCGCGTGCCGAACAGCACGGAGATGGCGGGTTACCAGGTCGACGCGGGCGAGGGCTGGTGGGGCAAGCTTTACGACGAGTCGCGCCGCCGGAAGGTGATCGGCCAGGCGGCGGATCTCGCGGCGGTGACGGCGGTGGTGAAGAAGACCGACTGGAACGAAATGCGCATCCGCGTCGAAGGCCCGCGCATCCGTTCGTGGGTCAACGGCGTGCCGGCGCTCGATTACACGGAGCAGGAGCCGAACATCGCGCAGGACGGCAGCATCGGGCTGCAGGTGCACAGCGGCGGCAAGGTGCAGGTGTCGTTCAAGGATCTGACGATCGAGGAACTGCCCGCCAGCGACGGGCCGACGTGGGACAAAGTCGGCCGGCCGACGAAGCTCGAACCGCCGGCGAAGAAGGCGAAGAAGGCCTGAGTTTCGCGCCCGGGCGCGGCGCGGTGGGGAGCCTTGGACGGTCGCGTGACAGCGGGGCGCGCGGCCCGAGGTATTGGCTAGCCAAGGGCGGGGAAACTCGTCCTTCATTCCCGTTCCCTAACGACCTCGTTGATCTTCATGAAGCGACACACCGTCACTCTTCTGGCGCTTGGCGCCACGTTCTTCAGCGCCGGCTTGCTGCTCGGCCAAAACAAGGCCGACAAGGCTGCTCCCGCGAAGGCGCCGGAGATGCGCCTCGTCCGCGTGGCCACGTTGGAAAATGCCCAGGCCAACCGGGAGTTCACCCAGAACGTGCAGCTCGTGCAGGCCCAGCGGCAGGTGGCGGTGGAGCTCAACAGCGCGCACGAAAAGGAGAAGGACGCGGCCAAGAAGGCCGAGCTGAAGAAGCAGCTCGATGCGGTCCTCGCGAAGCTGAACGAGAACAACGAGAAGATGCAGAAGACCTACGGCTTCTCGATCACGCGGAACTACATCCTGGAGATCGAGCGCGCGAACATCTACCTCCAGGTCACCGACGAGGAAGCCGCGAAGATCGAGCAGGCGGAGAAGCAGCAGAAGACGAAGGCCGGAAAGAAGTGATCGACCGCGCGGGCGGAGCGGGGCACGGCGATCGGCCGTGACGCTCCGGCCGCGCGCGGACGGAAAACGCACGGCAACCGTGGCGCGGCGGGCGCGTCTTGCTGGGACGTATGCTGCGCAAGACGTGTCTGGTGCTGGGGGTGCTGCTGAAGGCGGCGGTCGCGATCGGATTCGCGGCCGGCTTTCCCAAGCCGGAACCGGAGAAGGCGTTTGCCGAGCTCAAGGTCACCGATGCGGCCGGACGCCCGTGGCGTTCGGCCAAGGAGGACTGGGCGGGGGCGCGGGTGCGCGTGCGCGACGATGCGGGGTGGCGGCGCTGGTGGGAGGCGGAGAAAACGGCGGTCGACGCCTGGATGGCGCGGCATCGTGACCGCGTCGAATGGGTCGCCGGCTGGTCGCACGACGGCGTGAGCCCGAAGGACGCGTCGCGGGTGATCTGGAACGACCGGATCCCGCGCGAAGAGGTGGCGTATTTTTCGAGTCCGTCGGATCCGCAGATCGAGATCACGGACAAGCTGCATGCGTGGTGGGTGGTGACCTTCCGCGGGCGCCACGTGGAGACGATGGTGCGGGCGGCGCGGCTGCATCGGCTCACGGGCGAGGCGCGTTACGCGACGTGGGTGGCGGCGCAGATGGATTTCTACGCGGAGAATCTGGAGCGTTGGGCGCCGCAGCGGGAAGGGGCGCGGCTCTTCTGGCAGACGCTGACGGAGGCTTCGAACCTGGTGAAGTTCACCGAGGCGGTGCGGCTGCTGGGGGACGCGGTGACGGCGGAGCGGCGGGAGACGTGGCGGAGGAAATTCTTCCTGCCGGAGGTGGCGGTGTTGAACCGCAATTTCCAATCGATCCACAACATCGCCACGTGGCAGCGCTGTGCGGTGGCGCAGGTGGCGCTGCTCTTCGGCGACGCGGCGATGTGGCGCGACGCGCTCGAGAGCACGTTCGGGCTCCGCGCGCAGCTGGCGCAGGGCGTGACGAGCGACTACCTCTGGCACGAGCAGTCGCTGGGCTACAATTCGTTCGTCGTGCGGGCGGTGCTCGGGCTGTTTGTCGCCGCCGGCCTGCACGGGCGGGCGGACGAACTCGCGACGGAGATGGCGATCGCCCAGAACCTGATGCTGGCGCCGATCTATCTGCGTTTCCCGGATGGGAAGCTGCCGAATCCGGCGGACAGTGGCTCGATCGGCTCCGCGCCGAACCGGGAATTGCTCGCGGAAACGTATCGCGTGTTGCCCACGACCATCGGGCTCGAGGCCGCGGCGGAGCGGCGCGACTGGGATGCGCTGCTCGATCCGCCGCCGCGCTCGCCGCGTCCGGTCGTGCTGCCGGCCGTGACGAGCCGCAGCCTCGAGTCGTCGCGCATGGCGGTGCTGAAGGACGGCCCGTGGCAGGTCTTCGTGCACTACGGGCAGATCATCCGGTCGCACTCCCAGGCGGAGGCGCTCAACTACGTGGCGTATCTGGGCGCGACGGACATCACGCATGATCCCGGCACGGTGGGCTACGGCTCGCCGCTGCATCGCGGCTACTACACGCGCGGGCTGAATCACAACGTGCCGCTGGTGAACGGCGAGGGCTCCGTGCCGCCGCAGCCGGGTGAGCTGGTGGAGTTTTCAGCCGCGCCGGCGCGGATCGTCGTGGCGCAGCCGCAATATCGGCCGGATGCGCGGGCGAAACGCCGCCTCGCGATCGAGGGCGATGCGCTCGTGGACGTCGTGGAGATCGCGAGCACGCGGGGCGCGCAGCGGCTGGGGTTGGCGTTGCACCTGCAGGGGAAGGCGCGGCTGACGGACGCCTTTGTGGCGGCGGAGGATTTTGCCGCGGGGCGGCCGACGGAGTTTGCGCGGTGGCAAAATGTCCGGGCCGCGCGATTTGCGAACCGGGCGGAGTGGGTGGTCGATTACGGCGCAGGGGTGCGGGTGCGCGTGACGATCGCGGTGCCGGGAAAGTTTACGCTCTGGCACGGCTCGACGCCGGATACGCCGCCGAAGCGGCGGGAGAGTCTCTACCTCGAACTCGCGGAGCCGGCGGAGCGGGCGGAGTTTCGCACCGAGTTTGTGCCTCTGGCGCGGCCGTGACTGGCGCGGTGGCCGCCGCGGCGCTCAGGGCAGGGTGGGGTAGACCGTGAGTCCGGGAATCTGCTCGAAATGGGCGTCGGCGGTGAGCACGGCGGCTTTGGCCTGCAGGGCGCAGGCGGCGATGATCAGGTCGGGGGCGGGGAGCACGAGACCGCGGCGGTCGAGCGTCCAGGCGAGCTGGGAGGCCTGTTCCCAGACGGTCGCGCCGGCGGCGATGAACGGCATGATCGCGAAACGCTCGCGGAATTTATGCAGGATCGCGGGGTTGGAGCGGCCGCGGCAGACCTCGAGAATCACCATGCCGCAGGTGGCGAATTCCCACTCGTCGGCGCGCGCGTGGAGTTCCCGGAACGGATCGATCCCGGCGCGCGCCGAGTTGATGTAGAAGTTACTGTCGGGCAGAACGAGATTTGCCATAATCGCCCTGCTTTTCTTCCGCGACCATCAGCCCGTGGTTGTCGAGCAGATCGGCCGGCGAGGGGGCAAACTCGGCGCGGAGCTCATCCGGCGTGAGGCCGAGGCCCTGGCTGAACAGCTCCTTCATCTTGTGCTTCCGGGCCATCTCGGAGAGCGCCATCTCGACGGCCTGCGTCTTGGTCTTGGCGCCGGTGACCTTCATCACGCGAGCGAGCACGTCCTCGTCGATGTTCATGGTCATTTTCATGCGACGCACGAGTATGGCTGTGCAGCCATACGTCAAGGCTGCAGTATGGCTCCGGAGCCATACGGAGCCGTTTTCAGGCCGGAAAAAACCGCGCGGACCCCGGGGATCCGCGCGGCGCAGAGGGGGGCAACTCAGACGGACTCGAGCAGCTTGTTGAGCCGCGCGACCATGGCGGTGGCGTCGTCGAGGAGGCCGGCGCTGATCAGGGCGTTGTCGAGCAGCTGTTCCGCGACGAGTTTGGCGCGGTCGGGGTTGGCGGTGTGGTGGTCGAAGAGGCGCTTGATCACGGCGTGGCGCGGGTTGATCTCGAGGTTCACGCGCAGCGGCGAGTCGGCGCCCTCGCGGTTCATGGCCTTCATCATGCGGCGCATGTGCGGCGACATGAACTTGTCGGCGTTGAGGGCGAGGACGGGGGAGTCGACGAGGCGGTCGGAGGCTTTCACTTCCGCGACGCGTTCGCCGAGGGTGTCCTTGAGCCAGCCGGTGAGTTTCTTCACGTCGTCTTCGCTCAGGGCGCCCTCGGGCTTCGGCAGATCCGAGAGTTTCACGTCGGCGTGGTCGGCGGCGGTGATCTTCTTCCCATCGAACTCGCGCACGTTGTTCATCACGTATTCGTCGACGGGCTCGTAGCAGAAGAGCACCTCGAGATTGCGGGCCTTGAAGCCCTCGAGATACGGGCCGGACTCGATGGAGGCGCGGTTGGGTCCGAGGAGGTAATAGATCTCCTTCTGGTCGGCGCCGAGGCGCGAGACGTAGTCGGCGAGGGAGGTGGTCTTGCCCTTCTCGGTGAGAGACGACTCGAAGCGGAGGAGTTTCGTGAGTTGCTCCTTGTGGGTGAAGTCGAGGGCGGCGCCCTCTTTCAGGAAGTGGCCGAATTCCTTGTAGAATTCGTGGTAGGCGTCGGCGCGGTTCTTGGCCTCGTCTTCGAGGAATTTGAGGAAGCGCTTCGTGATGACCTTGTTCAGTTTCTCGATGAGGGATTTGTCCTGCATCGTCTCGCGCGAGATGTTGAGCGGGAGGTCTTCGCTATCGACGACGCCCTTCAGGAAGCGCAGCCACTCGGGCAGGATGTCCTTGGGCTTCTGGTCGATGAGGACCTTGCGGCAGTAGAGCGAGACGGCGGGCTCGAGGCGGGAGAGGCCGAGCTTTTCGGTGTTGTCCTTGGGGACGAAGAGGAGGGCGTTGATCGCGAGCGGGGCGTCGGCGCTGAAGTGCAGGCGGAGGCGCGGCTCGTCGTAGGCGTGGGCCTGGAACTTGTAGAACTCGGTGTATTCCTCGTCCTTGATCTCGTTTTTGCTCCGCAGCCAGAGGGCCTGGACGGTGTTGATGCGCTTGCCGTTGAGATTGATCGGGAACGACACGAACGCGCTGTAGCGCTCGAGGATCTCCTTCACCTTCCAGTCCTCGGCGAAGTCGGCGCAGTCGTCCTTGAGCTCGATAACGATCTTGGCGCCGCGGCGCTGGCCGTCGGTCTCCTCGATCTCGTAGCTGCCGGAGCCGTCGCTGGTCCAGACGTGGCCCGGCTCGCCGGCCTTGTAGGAGTGGGTGTAGACCTTGACCGACTTGGCGACCATGAAGGCGGAGTAGAAGCCGACGCCGAACTGGCCGATGAGGTTGGAGTTTTTCTGGGAGCCTTCGCCGAGCGCCTTGAGGAAGGCCTTCGAACCGGAGTGGGCGATGGTGCCGAGATTTTTGACGAGCTCTTCGCGCGTCATGCCGATGCCGAAGTCCTGGATCGTGATCGTCTTCGCCTTGTCGTCGGTCGTGACGTTGATCTCGAGCTGGAGTTGGTCGTCGAAGATCTCCTTCTCGGTGAGCTGCGTGTGGCGCAGTTTCTCGAGGGCATCGGAGGCGTTGGACACCAGCTCGCGGACGAAGATTTCCTTCTCCGTGTAGAGCGAGTGGATGACGATATCGAGCAGCTGCTTGATCTCGGCCTGGAACTCGAATTTTTGCGGAGTGGCAGTGGACATAAGGTGTGGTTGGTCGGGAAATGGAGGCGGAGCCTCCGGAACAAAGAGCCGGCTAGTTTAGCGGCCCGGGAAAAAAATCAAGGTGGCGGAAGGCCCGGCCGGGCCGGGCGTCCGGCTCACCGCTCGGCGGGCAGGCGCTCGACCTTGAGGCGGCGGACGCGTTCGGCGGAGACGTCGGTGGCGGTGACGCGAAACTCGCCGTGCACGAAGGATTCGCCGCGCTTGAGGGGTTGGCCGCGGAGGCGTTCCGCCCAGCTGGCGACGGATTCGCGGGGCTGCCACTCGAATGCCCAGCCGGTCTCGGCCTGCAGTTCGCGCATGCTGAAGAGGCCGGCGACGACGATGGCGTTTTCCGTCTGTTCGAAGACGGGGCCGCGGCCGAGGTCGAATTCGTCGCGGATGTCGCCGACGATCTCCTCGAGCACATCCTCGAAGCTGACGATGCCCACGGTCTTCTGATCCTGGTCGAGCACGATGGCGAGGTGGCTGCGGGAGGTGCGGAACAGCTCGAGCATCGAATGGATCGGGGTCCGCAGGGTGAACGTGAGCGTGGGTCGGATGAGCGGCTCGAACGACGCATCGGACCCCAGCAGCTGGATCTGCCAGAGCCATTCGCGGACGAGCAGGATGCCGCGCACCTCGTCGAGCGAGCCGCTGCAGACGGGAAAGCGGCTGAAGCCGGCGGTCTGGGCGACGCGGAGATTCTCGGGGAGCGGTTTCTCGAGCCAGAGGGCGACGACCTGGTCGCGGGGGCGCATGACCTGTTGGGCGGTGACGGAGCGGAGCCGGAGCGAGCGCACCATGATGCGGTTGATGAGGGCGTCGCCGGGGTGCGAGTGGCGGGCCTGGGAGAAGACGTATTCGAGTTCCTCGGACGAGAAATTGTGTTCGCCCTCGGTGGCGGGTTCGAGGCCGGCGAAGCGGAGGATGCGGTTGGCGGCACCGTTGAGCAGCCAGATGAAGGGGAAGAAGAGCCGGTAGAACCAGATCAGCGGGCCGGCGGTATTGAGGGAGACGGCCTTGGGGCGCTGGATCGCGAGGGATTTGGGGGCGAGCTCGCCGAGGACGATGTGGCCGAACGTGATCAGGGCAAACGCGACGGCGAAGGAGATCGATTTGACGGCCCCGGGGTCGGTGATGCCGAGGTGGGCGAGCAGCGGCTCGATGCGGTGCCCGATCACGGGCTCGCCGATCCAGCCGAGGCCGAGGCTTGCGAGGGTGATGCCGAGCTGGGTGGCGGAGAGGACGGCGTCGAGGTGCTCGGTGGCCTTGAGCGCGTATTTGATCCGCCAGCCGCCGGCCCGGGCCATCGGGCGCAGCTGGCTCGCGCGGATCTTTACCAGGGCAAACTCGGCGGCGACGAAGAAGCCGTTGGCGGCGACGAGGGCGAGAACGAGGAGGATTTCGAGGACGACTTTGACGGCCTCCGGCATCAGAGACCCTCCCGGCGGTTATCGAAATGCATGCCCGAGAACCTGCGGTGGAACGCCCCCGGCACAATCGATTTCCTCCCCGGCGGGGGGCGCTACGCGACCGGAGGGCGGGGCGGCGCGGACGGTGCGGACGGTGCGGACGCGGGCGGACGGGCGCGGAGGTCCTCGACGAGGTCGCCCAGGGCGCCGCAGGTGCGCGCGAGTTCGGAGTCGCCGGGCGGGCGGGGGAGCACGGCGAGAACGTCGCCTTCCTGGATCCGCACGGCGGAGGCGCGGAGGGAGCGGAGCCGCCGCGCGTGCTGGGCGGTGAGCAGCCACGCGGCGCCGGCCGCGGCGAAGGACAGCGCGATGCCCCAGGCGGCGATGCGGCCGCGCAGCGCGGAGACCGGGGCAAACGCGCGGTCCACGGGCTGGCGCACGACGGCGAGCCAGCCGAGCCCGCGGAACTCGCGGAAGCCGCGGCTGCGGGCGAAGCCGGTGAGGTAGGTGGTGCCGAGGCTCGTCGCCTCGATCGTGTAGCCGCGGGCGCGGCGTTGGTCCTCGATCGCGGGGGCATCGGGCGGATGCGACCAGCCGGAGGCGCCGGAATCGAGCAGGGGATCGTTGCCGGCGTAGACGGTGGCGCCGATGCGTTCGCGGGCGAGGGCGTCGGGGATCACGGACAGGTGCACCTCGCGGCTCCAGTTCCAGCGCAGGTGGGCGCCGAGCACGCCGGCAAAGGTGCCATCCGCGCCCGGCAGCGGGACGGCGAGGTCGAGAAAGCGCGGCAGGCTGTCAGCGTCGGGTGTGGGATCGTTGGGGCCGGAGCGCGTCAGCTCGGGGATCTCGCGCAGCGGACCCGCGTAGGGCATTTCGCGGGCGGAGCGGAACCACGCGCGGTTTGCGGCCGAGGTGTCCTCGAACATCCGGCCGGTGCCGGCGAGGATGCGGCCGGCGGGATCGGCGATGCCGATCCACACGAGGTCGGGGCTGGCTTCCTGCAGTGCCTGCAGCACGCGGCGGCGTTCGTCGGGCTGGGCCGAGTGGTCCCGGATGGCGGCGAGCCCGCTGCCGAGCGTGAGCGTGCGGTAGCGTTCGTAGATCGTGCGATCGAGTTTGTCCGCGACCTGAAACGCGAGGGACTCGAAATGCGTGCCGAGCTGTGCGGCGAGGACGCGTTGCAGCACGGCTCCGGCGGCCCAGCTGAAGGCCGCGGTGAAAAGCAGCGTGCCGGCGAGCACGAGGACCGTGGCGCGGGCGCGGAGACTGCGGCGCGGATCGAAGGCCCACCACCAGGGATCGATCAGCGGGCCGGCGGAGGGAGAGCGGGGCATGGAGAGGGCAGGACGCGGCGCCGGCGGCGAAGTCACGCGCGGGCGCGGGGTCAGTCGGCGAGCTGCTTGGGCAGGTAGTCGACCATGCGGCCGACGTAGTCGGAGATGTCCTTGTGCTGCGGGTCGCGCAGGAGGGCCCGCTGGATCGCCGGCACGAGGGGGCGCGCGGTCTTGCCGAGGCGGCTTGCAGCGCGCAGGGCGCCGAAGCGGATGAAGACGCTGTCGTCGGCGAGTGCGCGCTCGAGCACGGGCAGCGCGGCGGGCTCGCTGCCGAGGCGGGCGAGGATCTCGGCGGCCAGAATGCGCACATCGCCGGACTCATCCGCGAGGGCGGCGCGAAGCGCGGGCTGGGCGGGAGCGGCGGCCGCGTGCAGCGACCACAGGCCCACTGCGCCCCACCAGCGCAGGGCGGAGTCGCGGTGTTGGAGGAGTTGCACGAGTTCCGGCAGGCGCTGCGGGTCGCGGGCGTTGGCGAGGTCGGCGGCGCGGAGGAGCTCGGGCAGGGGATTGAGTTTGGCGTCGGTTGCGAGCGCGTAGGGGGTGCTGGCGGCGGAGCGGAGGTGCAGCTCGCGTTCCGGCAGGAGGCCGAGGTCGCCGGCGCGCTGCATCTCGGCGACGAGCTGGGCGCGGAGGCGCCGGAGTTCGGCGGCGTAGCGCGGATCGGCGGCGAGGTTGTGGATCTGCCACGGATCGCGGGCGACGTCGTAGAGTTCTTCGGTCGGTTTGGTGGGCGCGAGGAAACGCGCGGGTGGACCGGAGAGTTTGCCCTCCCGGTGCAGCTTCTCCCAGACCCGCATGCTGGCGTGTTGCCAGTTGTAGCTCATGTATTGGCCGAACGGGACCTCGGGGTGGAAGTTGCGGTTGTATTGAAAACGCGCGTCGCGCACGTAGCGGATCGTGTCGGGGCACTCGCCCTGACGGTCCTTGCCGCCGAAGATCGAGGTGCGGGCGGGGCCGGCCTGCGGGCCGAGGAAGGCGACGCCCTGCAGGTGCGCGGGGATCTCGACGCCGGCAAGGCTCAGCATGGTCGGGGCGAAGTCGACGAAGCTCACCATCCGGTCCGTGGCGCTGCCGCGGGCGCCGGGCGACCACTGCGCCCATTTCTCCGGGAAGCGCGCGATGAGCGGCACCTGCAGGCTCGGGCCCCAGGCAAACATCTTGATCGAGGGCATGCCGGTGCCGTGGTCGGAAAAGAAAAACACGATCGTGTCCTCGGCGAGGCCGTCGGCGGCGAGTTCGGCGAGCAGGTCGCCGACCTGGTAGTCCATCGCGGTGACGTTGTCGTAGTGCCGCGCCCATTCCTGGCGGAATTCGGGGGTGTCGGGATGGATCGGCGGGATGGTGACCTTGGCCGGGTCGTGGCGCTGCGCGGGCGTGAGGCGGCGCGTGTTCCGCTGGTAGGTGGCGTCGTCGCAGAAGATCTGGCTCTGGTGCGTGACGGTGAAATTGAAGACGGCGAAGAACGGCTGGCCGGGGGCGCGTTTCCGCCAGTGGGCGCGGTTGCTGGACTCGTCCCACGAGCCGGGCGGGGTCTTGAAATTGTAGTCCTCCTTCACGTTGTTCGAGCAGTAGTAGCCGGCGGCGCGGAGGTATTCGGGAAAGCACTTCACGATGTCGGGCAGCCGCGTGGTGGAGCGCATGTGCTGGCTGCCGAGCCGGAGCGGATAGACGCCGGTGATCAGGCACGACCGGCTCGGGGCGCAGACGCCGGTGTAGGCGAAGGCCTGCGTGTAGCGCACGCCCTCGCGTGCGAAGGCATCGAGATGGGGCGTGATCGCGAAGGTGTCGCCGTAGCTGCCGAGCAGCGGGCTGGTGTCCTCGCAGGTGATCCAGAGGATATTGGGGCGTGACGCACCGTTGGCCGCGGGTGCGGCGTGGCCGGACACTGCAGTGCCGAGGACAAGCGCGGCGAAGGCGAAGGCGCGGAGGAAGGGCGAGCGTTGCACGGCGGACAAAGACGGCGGAATCACGGCATCGGGAAAGGCACGGCGCGCTGGCAGAGCTGCAGCGGCACGCCCCACGGATCGCGCAGCATGATCAGCACGGAACCGTCGGGCAGCGCATCCTCGGCGAAGAACGTGGCGCCGGCGGCCTCGAGGCGGACGCGCTCGGCGCGGGCGTCGGCGGCGACGAGGGCGAGATGAAACACAAGCGGGTGGGCGGCGCGGTAGTCGGGGTAGGGGGCCTTGGGGTTGGAGTAGAGCTCGACGATCGTGCGGCCGGTGGAGTCGGCGAGGAACGTCATGTAGGGTGGATCCTCGCGCCGGCGCGCGACGGTGAGGCCGAGATGCGTGACATACCAGGCGACGTGGGCGTGGACCTCGGGGACGTTCAGGGCGAAGTGCTCGAATTTCATGGGGGTGGCGCCGCGCGGCGGAGAGGCGGCGCGACGGGCGAGCAAGGCGCATGTGCGCGGAAAAGAAAAGCAGCGAGCGTGGCCGCCGCAGGCGGGTCGACGAGGCATCGCATGGGCGCTGCAACTTCCGGGGGCGCCCGCGGGTATTTGCGCTATGAAACTGCTCCTCGTGCTCCTGCTCTGGTCGCTGTTGCTGCTGCTGTGCTGGCCGCTGGCGCTGCTGCTGGCCGTCGCGTGGCCCGTGCTCTGGCTGCTCTCGATTCCGTTTCGCATCGTGGGCGCGCTGCTGGAGGCGATTGGCGCGCTGGTGAAGGCCGTGTTGTTCCTGCCGGCGCGGCTGCTGGGCGGCGGCGCGCCGGAGAGGTGAGCGGTGCGGCGGATTGCGTTTCGGAAAACGAAGCGCACAGCATCGGGCATGGCATCTTACCCCTGCGCCCGTGGATTCCGCGTCGTGGTCCTGAGACGGTGGGCGGGAGCGGCGACGCGCGGGCTGATGCTGGCGGCGGTCGTTGCCGTCCTCGGTGCCGCCGGCGCGATGGCGCGGGCGGCGGAGCGGCCGTTTCACACCAGCCGGTTCGTCTTCCCGCTCGAGCACTGGCACAATCACGGGTCGTCCGTCGTCGAACTGAAGAACGGCGATCTCTTCGTCGCGTGGTTTCACGGTTCGGGCGAGCGGACCGCGGACGACGTGAAGATCGAAGGCGCGCGGCTGCGGCAGGGAACGACGGCGTGGAGCGGGCGCTTCACGCTGGCGGACACGCCGGGTTATCCCGACACGAACTGCTGCCTGTTCGTCGATCCGCAGGAGCGGCTCTGGCTGATGTGGCCGACGATCCTCGCGAATACCTGGGAGTCGGCGCTGATGAAGTATCGCATCGCCTCTGATTATCTCGGCGACGGGCCGCCGCGCTGGGAGGTCAACGACGTGATGCACGTGACGCCCGGCCCCGAGTTCGATGCGGCGCTGACGGCGTTTGCCGCGGAGGCGCTCGCGAAACTCGGGCCCGACGCGCCGGGCGCGGAGCGCGGGCAGAACGTGGCGGCGTGGCTTGCTTCGCTGCAGCGGCAGGCGGGCGACAAGCTCACGCGGCGGCTGGGCTGGTTCACGCGGGCGCATCCGTTCGTCCTGGACGGCAAGCGACTCATCGTGCCGCTCTACTCGGACGGGTTTTCAATCTCGCTGATGAACATCAGCGACGACTGGGGGAAGACCTGGCGCACGAGCGCGCCGCTGATCGGGGCGGGCAACATCCAGCCGAGCATCGTGCGGCGGAAGGATGGTTCCCTCTACACGCTGATGCGCGACAACGGTCCGCCGCCGAAACGGCTCATGCAGAGCGAATCGCGGGATCGCGGAGAGACGTGGTCACCGGTGACGGACAGCGAGCATCCGAATCCCGGCACGGGCGCGGAGATCATCGGGCTGCGCAACGGCCATTGGGTGCTCGTGAACAACGACCTCGAGCGCGGCCGGCACCGGCTGACGGTCTCGCTTTCGGACGACGAAGGCGCGACGTGGAAGTGGCGGCGCGCGCTCGAATTCGCGGCGGACGAAAGCAAGCGCTTCCACTATCCGAGCATCATCGAGGCGAGCGACGGCACGCTGCACGTCACCTACAGCTACTTCATCGAGAAAGGCGCGAGTCCCGGGCCGGACGGCAAGCCGCAGGCCAAGGCGATCAAGCACGCGCATTTCAACGCGGCGTGGATCCGCGAGGGCGATCGCGAACCGGCCGGGCGTTGAGCTGCCGAGGCGACGTGTGCGGGAGCGGCGCCCTACGCGGCGCCGGGGAGCAGGACCGGGGCGACGGCGCGGCGGATTAACGCAGATCCTTGATGCCGTTTTTCAATGCGTAGACCTGCTGCACTTCGGCGTCGGTGAGCGCGCGGTTGAAGACCGCGAGGTCGTCCATCTGGCCCACGTAGGCGGCGGCAAGGACGAGTTGCACCTTGTCGGCTTCCCAGCCGAGCGTGAGGTCCCAGCCCTGGAGGGTTTTCTGGGGCTTGCCGTCGATGTAGAGCGTGCCGCGACCGGCCTTGCCGGAGTTGAGTTTGTCGAACGTGAACACGACGTGCGTCCACTTCGTGCGCGCGAACGGCACGTGATCGAGCTTCACCATCGGGCGTTCGGCGTCGGACATCTTGGCCCAGTCCTTGTTCTGGGGATTCCAGATTTCGACCAGCGGACGGATGGCGTAGCGGAATTCGCGCGGGGTCTCGTCCTTGGACCACTCGAGAAACATGAAGCCCTTCTTGGCGTCGCCGCCGACGATCTGGACCGGGTCGCAGTAGCCGGGTTCGAGATCCTCGTCGGGCGTGAGTTTCAGCCAGATCGCGACGCTGCCGCTCCAGTTGGCCGACTTGTAGTCGAGCACGCCCTGCGACTTGTAGAACGGGCGGAACGGATTCTTCTTCGTCACGTGCAGGGCGCCGCCGAATTTGCCGGCGCCGGGGGCGATCTTGATCACGTCCTTGACCTCCAGGGGCGGCTGGCCCTTGGCGACTGAGCCGGCGGTGTAGGCCTTGCTGTCGCCGCGGGAGAAGTCGGCATCGAGGCCGGCGTCGAAGGGCGCGTGGAGGGTGAGGGCGTCGCGGAGCGGCTTGAGATCCGCGGCCGGGAGGGCGAGCGGAAGCAGGAGGGGGACGGCGAGGCGGAGCAGCGAGGAGGGGTGGTGCATGGGAGGGAGCGGAAGAAAACGCACGGTTCGGTTACGTGCAAACAGGGTTGCAGCGCAAGCCCGGCGCAACTCGGCTGGGCAGAACCCCGATCATCCCATGAATTTTTCGCGCTGGCTGGTGTTGTTGGCGGCCTCGGTGGCGTCGCTCGTCGCGGCGGACCGGCCGCCGATGAATGTGCTGCTGATCGTCTCGGACGATCTCGCCGCCTGCCTTGGGAGCTACGGCAATCCGGTGGTGCGCACGCCGCACCTGGACCGGCTCGCGCGGGAAGGCGTGGTCTTCGAGCGGGCGTATTGCCAGTATCCGGTCTGCGGGCCGTCGCGGGCGTCGTTCATGACCGGGCTGTATCCGAATACGACGCGGATGAGCGGGAACCGGAAGGAGTCGTTCAAGGTGAACAACAAGGCGCTCGCGCAGCATCCGAGCATCGGCGAGTTCCTGCGGCAGAACGGCTACTTCTCCGGCCGTGTGGGCAAGATCTACCACATGGGCATCCCCGGTGGCGTGGAGGTGGGCGAGCCGGGCGGCGACGATCCCGACTCCTGGGACTGGGCCTACAACGTGCTCGCGCCGGAGACGTTCAGCCCCGGGAAACTCGAGCTGCTCTCGCCGAAGCGCACGCACATGGGCTCGAATTTCGCGCGGTTGATCGTGCCCAACGACCGCGAGGCCACGCAGCACGATGTGCTGGCGGCGCACCAGGCGGTCGCGGTGCTCGAGAACAAGCAGGCCACGGGCAAACCGTTCTTCCTCGGCGTGGGGTTTGTGCGGCCCCACGTGCCGCTCGTGGCACCGCAGCGGCTCTTCGACAATTATCCGGCGGAGAAGATGAAGCTTCCGCACGTGCCCGCGGGCGATCTCGACGATGTGCCGGTGCCGGCGCGGGCGATGGACAACCTGCCGCGCTACGGGATGAACGAGGAGCAGCAGCGGCAGGCCATCGCGGGTTATTACGCGAGCGTGGAGTTCATGGACGAGCAGGTCGGGCGGTTGCTCGCCGCGCTCGACCGGCTCGATCTGCGGAAGAACACGCTGGTGATCTTCACCTCCGATCACGGCTACAATCTCGGCGAGCACCAGATGTGGCAGAAACTGAGTCTGTTCGAGGAGAGTGCGCGCGTGCCGCTGATCGTCTCGGCGCCCGGCTTCGAGCGCAGCGCCGGGCGGAAGGCGCAGGGCGTGGCGGAGCTGATCGACGTGTATCCGACGATCGCGGACCTGCTCGGATTGAAGGAGAAGGCGCCGCGCAACCTGCAGGGCCGGAGCCTGCGGCCGCTGCTCGAGCAGCCGGAGAAGACGGAATGGGAGAAACGCTATGCCTTCACCGTGACGCACCAGCAGGGCGAAGGCCTGCGCACGCCGCGCTGGCGCTACAATCGCTGGGGCGCGAACGGGAAGGACGGCGAGGAGCTCTACGACCACAGCAAGGACCCGCGGGAGTTCACGAATCTCGCGCGCAGTCCCGAATACGCGACGGTGCTCGCGGAGATGCGGGCGCTGGCCGACGAGGCCAAGCGCCGCTCGGCAGGCCAGTAGGCCGCGGCGGACAGGTCACGTATTGCGTGACCAGCCTGCGGGCGCCGCGGGCGGCCTAGATCAGGAGGTCGCGGACGACCTTGCCGTGCACGTCGGTGAGGCGGAAATCGCGGCCCTGGTAGCGGAAGGTGAGGCGCTCGTGGTCGATGCCGAGCAGGTGGAGGATGGTGGCGTTGAGGTCGTGGACGTGCACCGGGTGCTCGGCGATATGGTAGCCGAGCTCATCGGTGCGGCCGTAGGTGAGCCCGCGTTTCACGCCGCCGCCGGCGAGCCACATGGTGAAGGCTTCCTTGTGGTGGTCGCGGCCGGGCTTGGTGGCGGTGCCGCTGCCGGAGTCGGTCTGCGCCATCGGGGTGCGGCCGAATTCGCCGCCCCAGATCACGAGGGTGTCGTCGAGCAGGCCGCGTTGTTTGAGATCGGTGACGAGGGCGGCCATGCCCTGGTCGACGTCCTTGCACTTGCGCGGGAGGCGGGTGCCGATGTCGGCGTGGTGATCCCAGTCGGCGTCGTAGAGCTGCACCATGCGGACGCCGCGTTCGACGAGGCGGCGGGCGAGGAGGCAGTTGTTGGCGAAGGAGGCCTTGCCGGGCTCGGCGCCGTAGAGTTCGAGCGTGGCCTTGGGTTCCTGCCGGAGGTCCATCAGCTCGGGGACGGAGGTCTGCATGCGGAACGCCATCTCGTATTGGCTGATGCGGGTGGCGATCTCGGGGTCGCCGACGTCGGCGAGCTGGGCGCGGTTGAGCTGCTGCAGCGTATCCAGGACCTGGCGACGGTCGGAGCGCGAGTGGTCCTTCGGGTTGCCGAGGAAGAGCACGGGCTCGCCGCTGCCGCGGAACTGCACGCCCTGATGGACGCTGGGCAGGAAGCCGGAGGACCACAGGCTGTGGCCGGCGCCGGCGAGGGGGCCGGAGAGCAGGACGACGTAGGCGGGCAGATCCTGATTCTCGGAGCCGAGGCCGTAGGTGACCCAGGAGCCGAAGCTCGGGCGGCCGTTGCGGCCGAAGCCGGTGTGCAGGAAGAGCTGGGCGGGCGCGTGGTTGAACTCGTCGGTGTGGACGGTCTTCACGAGCGCGATGTCGTCGGCGACTTTGGCGAGGTGCGGCAGCAGTTCGGAAATCTCGGCGCCGGAGCGGCCGTGGCGTTGAAACGCGAACTGGCTGGCGGCGATGCTGGGGTGGCCGCGGAGGAAGGCGAAACGCTTGCCCTTGATGAACTCCTCCGGGCAGGGCTGGCCGTCGAATTTGCGGAGCTCGGGCTTGTGATCGAAGAGGTCGAGCTGCGACGGCGCGCCGACCATGTGGAGGTAGATCACGCGCTTGGCGCGGGGCGCGAAGTGCGGGAGCGCACTGCCGCGGGGTGACCCGCTGGTCGTTGCGGCGGATGCGCCGAGGAGCGAGTGGGCGAGCAGCTGGTTGAGCGCGATGCCGCCGAAGCCGAGGCCGGCGCGCTGGAGGAAGGTGCGGCGCGTGGTGTCGAGGGCGGCGCGGAGCGAATCGGCGGGAGCGAGCGGGGCGGGCATCGGGGCGGCGGATTTGAGAGCGGAAGGAGGGGGGAGAGGGGGAGACTGGGAGAAGGGCGAAGAATGGACCGCGGATGGCGCGGATTTCGCGGATGCTGCTGATAAACGGAGGGGCGGGATTGGGATCAGCTCTGGACTCTGAGCTCTCGGCTCTCACCTCCACGCTTCCGCCCCAGCCCTCAGCCTTTGGTGATGGTTTCGTCGAGGTTGAGGAGGACGGTGCCGACGGCCTGCCAGGCGGTGAGTTCGGAGCCGGTGGCGCGCTGGGCATCGAAGAGCGTGCGCAGGGCGGCGACTTCGTCGCGCGTGGGCGG
>JACCDO010639485.1_pt1 | contig 28873 bp, 31 predicted proteins | sample 7446101 | NCBI WGS metagenome assembly JACCDO01 (sample SAMN15323440, study PRJNA562643) | freshwater metagenome | isolation source: river surface water | place: USA:Blue River Watershed | collected 2017-08-16
AATCGTTTCTTTTGAAAAACCTTTAAAAGGTGTTGCAAGAGATAAGACCTCTTTGTATTTCATCATTTCTGTCATCATGGAAAGTTTTTTGTTTTCATATGGCCATAGTATTGAAGGACGATCGGCATAAATTTCAATCCCATTGCCTTCTGGATCTGCTAAATAGATGGCTTCAGAAACGCCATGATCAGACAAACCTTGAAGTGGTATTTTTTGATCAATTAAATGTTTTAATACACTGCCGAGCTCCGCTCTGGTTGGCACTAAATATGCAACGTGGTACAAACCCTGAGTTGCTTTGTTTTCCAAAGCGTAATCTTGATCATGTTTAAGGATGAGTAATGGAGATGAAGTTCCAAGCATGGTTTCGTGCTTGGTTTGGGATAAGATACGCATGCCTAACTGAGTATAAAAATCCACCATCCGTTTTGGATCGTGAACATTGAGTGTGATGGTGGATATATAAGCTAAAGGTGCTTGATGGTATTTACTCACTTAAGATCTCCGCTTTGAGTTTTAAATATAAGGACGTTTTTTCATAAGACATTTGTGCTTCTCGGTAGTCATATCCAAAAGCACCCTTGGAAACAATGATATTCGGTGGCATTTGTACACGTTTAAAGTAAGCACGATTCCAAAGATTCAACACCCATTCTAAGTCTTCCATAAATGTTTGAGGTTTGTTTAAGCCATAATTGGAGAGCATGTTTTTGATTTCTATTGGAAAAGATTTGGTTTGATACATCTTCAAAATACGTTCAGGTGCTAAGGAAGGGAAACTCAATAATTCATGAATCAACCAATCATGGTAACCCCACTTCATCGGATCGACTTGATTGGTTTTGAGTTCTGCGGTTGGTTTGAATTGATATTGAGGAACACCCTGAACCATCGTCGCAATTAAATTGAAAGGGATGATAGGACGTTTATGTTGTTCGTTGATCCATAAGGCTAAGGTGTTAATTTGCATCTTGGTTAAATCACCCAAGGGTGCAAGTGCACCAATCGTATCACCATAAAGCGTGGTATAACCTAACGCAACTTCAATCTTATTACCGTTATTTAAAACAACACCCTTTTTCTCAGCGGCAAGATTCATTAAGATACTACCTCTTACCCTCGCTTGAATATTTTCTTTTGTCAGTGAATCTGCATTGGGTTGGAGTTGACTGAATGCATCGACGACTTTTTGAATTGGGATTTCTTCAAAGTGAATGCCTAAATTTTTGGCAACTTCGCGAGCATTTTGTTTCGATTGTTCTGAGTTATAAGGTGTTGGTAATGAATAAGCATAGACACGATCTTTACCAATCACTTCTGTCAGTAAGGTTGTTGAGACCGCACTATCGATACCTCCGGATAAACCTACAATCCAAGGTGCCTTCTTTTGAAAGAGTTGTTCATCAAAATATTCAATCCCTTTTTTTAACATCGTATATAGTTTTTTAGGATTGTCATGGATCACTTGTTTATCTTTTAGATTGGCAATCAATAATTCAGACTCTGCAGCATCATTTGCAAGTAATGTCAGTTCACCTTGTTCGTTGTAGACCATCGATCCACCTTCAAACAACACAACGTTCTTACCGTTATTGTCTGCGCCAACTTTATTGACAAAGATAAAGGGGACTTTGGCATGTTTCTTAATTTGTTGTTGTCTAGATTTTTCTTTGTCTAACGTCCAAGGAGAAGAAGAAATGTTGATCAGTAAATCCACACCTTGCTTTAGATATTCTGAGGATGGAGAAAAGCCATAGGCTGCATCCCACATATCTTCGCAAACTTCTAAGCCAAAGCGAATCGTTTCACCTTGATATTGGACCACAAGTGGATCTAAAAAAGATTTAACTTTTAGATTTAATTTTTCTTCAAATTCACGACCAGGTAAGAAGTACCGTTGATCATCAAACATCCGATAGTTTGGAAATAATCGTTTAGGATAGACACCAGGGAATACACCATTGTTTCGTTTTAAATACTCACCGTTATACGCGACCAAGGCAGCGTTTAATTTTGCTAAACGTGAATCGTTATTAGAAATACTTGGATTGGCACCCAACGTCCAAACGTTTCCCCACACAATGATGATGCCTTGAGAGAGCGCTTTAATTTTTTCATTAAATGAAACAGCAAAATCAACCCATTCATTATCTAAAAATTGATCACCGATTAAATAGCCAGTGATACAAAGTTCTGGAAAAACCACCAGATCTACTTTTTGTGATTTGGCTTGTTTCACCATCGTGGATAAGGTTGCAAAATTGATAGAGGGTTGACCCGGAACCACTCGCATTTGACCTAAGGCAATTTTTAGATTTCTCATTATGTCTATTTTATGATATTTTTTACAGAAATGGTGGATAAATCCAATGAAACCGCTCCCTTAATTGGGATGTCCTTTTCTTGAATCAATCCCTAACAAAATCAAAGCAATCACAACCATGATATATCCAAAAACGGTTGTAATGGATAGAATTTCTTGAAAAAATACCCAGGATAGAATTCCGCCAAGGATTGGGGCAAAACTTTGAATTAATTGGACTTTCGCTGCCCCTTGGCTTCTTTGTGCATTCACATAAAAGATGAGACTTAATCCGTAAATTAAAAATCCTGCAACGAATGAAAACATCAAGTAGAGGAAGGTGGGTGCAACTTCATTAAGAATGAAAGCAATGATGAGGGTTCCTATACCGGTACCTATTCCCTTAAAGATCACCACAAATAATGGGTTACCAAAACTTAATTTTTTGGAAACGTTATTTTCCAACCCCCAAAATAGCGTTCCAAGGATAATCCACAAGGATCCAATTTCGTATTGAATCGACATACCTTGATAATTTGCAATGATCAAACCGAACACAATCAGGATCGAAGCAATCCAGGAAAATCTTGATAACTTTTCTCGAAAGAATAACAAAGCAATCATTAAGGTAAAAATCAGTTCAGCATTAGACAACAAACCAACCAAACTCCCATTGGTTTCTTTAACCCCAATTAAGAAGAAAATGGGTGCAAAGATATCTAAAATAATCATCAACCCATACCAAAAGGTTTGATTTGAAACTTTACCATGCGTAGTAGTCTTTTTCTTCGTGAATTGATAATACAATAAAGTGCCTAATCCAGCACCAAAATATAATAAAGACGCCAACCAATAAGGTGAAACAAAATCCAAAAGTATTTTAGATATCGGTACGTTGAAACTAAAAAAGATCGCGGAAGCGATAGCAAAAACAAACCCTTGTTCAAAAGGGTTGATGTTAGGATGATTTTTTTTCATATCGATTATTCTTGGTTACGAATCAATGAAATAAGTTGATTGTGAAAGTAAGTTTGTTTACTTAATTCTGGATGAAAAGATAAACCAATTTGGTGTTTATATTGAACTGCGACAATCAAATTATCAATCTTTAACAAAACTTTTACGTCTGGTTTTACTTTATGAACAATAGGGGCCCTAATAAACATTAAATCTAAATGATTACCTTCAAGATTGATTTGACGATGGAAGCTACCGAGTTGCCTTCCATAATAATTCCTGGTGACTTCAATCGGTAAGGTACCAAGGTGATGGTAGGTTTCTCCGGTAATATCAGTCGCTAATAAAATCATTCCTGCACACGTTGCAAGTGTAGGTAATCCTTTTTGAATCTTATCTTTAAGGGGTTCAAATAAACCTAAATCCTTTAATAATCTCCCTTGTGTGGTACTTTCTCCACCCGGAAGAATGAGGCCGTCAAAAGGTTGTTGAATATCCTTGAGTTGACGAATTTCGAAATTCTCCACACCCATGGATGTGAGTTTTTGACGATGCTCAATAAAGGCACCTTGAACCGCAAGGACACCAATACGCAAAAATTATTTTCCTCGTTCGGCCATTAAGACTTTAACTTGATCTTCGTTTAATCCAACCATGGCTTCACCAAGATCACGAGAGACTTGAAGTAATACTTTTGGATCGCGGAAGTTTGTAACGGCTTTGACAATCGCTTCTGCTCGTTTCTTTGGATCACCTGATTTAAAGATACCAGAACCAACGAACACACCTTCTGCACCTAATTGCATCATCAATGCTGCATCGGCTGGTGTGGCAACACCACCTGCTGAAAATAACACGACCGGTAATTTACCTTTTTTGTGAACATACTTAATGAGATCTAATGAAACACCCCATTGTTTTTGTAAGACAAATAATTCATCTTCATTTAATGCTTGAATGCGACGCATTTCACCTGTAATTGCACGCATGTGGCGAACAGCTTGAATCACGTCACCTGTGCCAGCTTCACCTTTAGAACGAATCATGGATGCACCTTCAGAGATTCTTCTTAAGGCTTCACCAAGGTCTTTTGCACCACAAACAAAAGGAACATTAAAGTTTTGTTTATTGATGTGTAAAGTGTCATCTGCCATCGTTAAGACTTCAGATTCATCAATGTAATCAATTTCTAACGCTTCTAAAATTTGTGCTTCAACAAAATGACCAATTCTCACCTTTGCCATCACGGGAATAGAAACTGCTTTTTGAATTTGTTCAATCATTTTTGGATCTGACATTCTTGCCACACCACCAGCTGCTCGGATATCGGCAGGAATTCTTTCAAGCGCCATGACAGCAACGGCCCCAGCCGCTTCCGCAATCTTGGCTTGTTCCACATTCGAAACATCCATAATGACACCACCCTTGAGCATTTGGGCGAGATTTTTATTTAATTCATAACGTTCATTTTTCATAAGTTTTAACCCCTATTACGTTTCAATTTTACACTAAATATCAAAAGGACATAGCAATAATGCTACAAAACTTTCTTAAAGACATTTCAATCAATATTTGGGAGTAAAAAAGGCAAATTAAACTGGAATTAATCCACTAATCAAGGAAAGGGCAAATTCATAAATCAATTTGCTAACTGAGAATACGTCTTCATTCAACGCTAAGTCTTGGGTGATAAAGGTATTCACTTGAGGGACTACGAAGGTTAGCGGAATGGCAATCAATAAGGCAATCGCTACCACGACACCCGCCCTTGCTAATCCAAGAAAGAATCCAAGAACGGAATCAATAAACTTAAATGCTTTTACATCGTTGGTTAACTTAACCAATTGACTTCCAATGATAAAGAGTAATAACCACCCAATTAAAAATGTCCCTAAATAACTCAAGATGAGAATAATGAAATAAGCAGCGGACGTTGCTAACGCATCTCCAAGTGTTCCGTTAAAAGTGATTAAGATATTGGCAAGCGGTGAAGCTAAAAAACCAGGTAAGCCAATTTGGGTCAAACCATCCGTGATGAAATCCAACGCACCTGGTTGAGTGCTATCAATAACAGTTTCATATAAACCCATTCCAGTGAACACAGAACTTCTCAAGTTTGAGAATAATAATGTATAGAGTTGAGTGGTGACTAAAATATCTTCAACCCAATTTGCTAAAAAATAGGCAAGAACAACAGCGCCAATAAAGGCACCAACCCCAACGATTTCTTTAAAAAAACCATTTTTAAATCCAGATAATCCAAATACCAACGCAAGTGCAGCTATCACACCATCAATGATGCCAATATGAATTCCACCTAATGTCATAAGATTTCCTCCAAATTTATTATAAGTCATACTAGGCGTTTATTTTCAAAGTTAACCTATGAGATAATAAATCAATGAAAAAGCCACTCAGTAATCAACGTATTAGACGAATCACTTTATGGTCTATGTCGATAAATTTATCTTTGTTTATTGGTAAATTAATTGTTGCCCTTTTGATTAATAGCGTTGCCTTAATTTCTGATGCTTTTAACCACTTTTCGGATTCCTTAAGTGGGGTTATTTTTTGGATTGGACAAAAACTATCCAATCGCCAGGCTGATGCTAACCATCCACAAGGCCATGGTCGTGGAGAATATCTCACTTCTTTATCGATTGGTGTACTCATGCTTGTTGTAAGCGCACAATTCTTGATTGAATCCATTCGTCGATTGATCAACCCATCCAGCGTAGAAACATCTGTTTGGGCTTATGCGGTTTTACTTGTTGCCATTTTTACCAAACTAGGTTTGTTTGTGTATACAAATTATTTATACAAACAAACCAAACTCCTATCGACAAAAGCTATTGCGATTGATAACTTTTTTGACATTTTGATTTCTAGTCTTGTATTCATTAGCTTATTAGTTCAACCATTTTTTTCTTTTTCGGTGGATGGGGTAGCAGGACTCATCATCTCAATATTATTGGGATGGAATGCTTGGCAAATTCTTCTACAATCAGTCCGAAGAGTTCTCGGTGAAGCTTTGAATGAAACAGAGATTGAAAACATCCGACTTTATTTAAAATCCTATCCTGATGTTTTAGGAAGTCATCTTTTTGTATTCCATGATTATGGTCCCCATTATCAAATGTTGAACTTTCATCTTGAAGTTGCATCGACGCAATCCCTCATTAAAATGCATGATTTAGTGGATGAATTAGAAGAAACCATGAAACAAAAATGGGGATATGAAGTCACCATACACCTTGATCCCTTGGTAACGGATGTGGCAGAAATTGAAAAAATGACCAAACCCATCCTTACCTCTTTAAAACGAGTCAACCTTGATACTCAAATCCAAGACATTAGAATGATTAAAGAAAAACTACATCAAGAAATGATTGTTGTTGTGAAAGAGTCCAAACAAATCGATGATGTTAGACGTTTGCTTCTCAAACAATTTCCAAACTTCCGATTTGTTTTTGAAAGTGGAAAAACGAATTTTGATAAGATAAAGTTATGAATTGGATTGTATTAGCCATTTCAATGTCATTAAGTTCGGTTGGTCTATTTTTACTTTGGAAAATGGAAAGGTTAAAATCTTTCAAGAAGTCTTTTCCATCAAAAGTATCGATTGTTATACCCGCTCGAAATGAGTTCAAAAGGATTTCCCCATTGTTGCAATCGATTCAGTCGCAAGCTTCCTTGATTCATGAATATATTGTTGTCGATGATAACTCTATCGATGGGACTGCAACGCTTGCAAAGACTCTTGGTGCAAAAGTTGTCTCGGCACCTCCATTACCCAAAGGTTGGTTTGGTAAACCTTGGGCCTGTTACCAAGGTGCCAAAGTCGCTACCGGCGATGTGTTGATGTTTCTAGATGCAGACGTAAAGATTTTGCCCCAAGGCATGGAGGCGATGCTTTCTGAATTTAATAAAGATCGAACACCATTATCCATTCAGCCTTATCATATGATGAAAAAAGGTTATGAAAGTTTAAGCTTATTTTTCAATTTGATTGTGATGATGACCACAGGTCTATTTACCCCCCTTGGTTCAAGGATGAATGCCAGTTCCTTCTTTGGTCCTTGTCAGATCATTTCTAAAGAAGACTATTGGAAAGTTGACGGACATGCGGTCGCAAAGCACGCTGTTTTAGAAGATATGGTTTTAGGAGAAGCATTAAGAAAATCAACTGGAAAAAATGTTAGGTCTCGCGCGGGTCGTGGGGTCATCGTGTTTAGAATGTACGGAGAAGGTTTGCGCGCTTTGATTGAAGGTTGGACCAAGAACTTTGCAACAGGTGCCAAACTCATCCCAACATGGTTGATGGTCTTGATTAGTTTATGGATGACTGGTATGTTTACAGCATTATTAAGTGGTCTTGCTCCTTTTATGTGGCAGGATCAAACCTACCTTATCGGTTATCTTTTTGTAGGTTTAACAACGTGGTTACTGAGTAGAAAAGTAGGTAACTTTTCACCATTTATCATTGTGTTATTTCCCATTCAACTCACATTCTTTCTTTGGTTATTTATTCGATCATCGATTCGATCAAACCAAAAGAAAGTAACATGGAAAGGTAGAGAATTAGACTTATGAGTATATTTCCACTCATACCTGTGCCAACATGGCTTATGCTTGGCCTCAATATTATTTTATGGCCTATATTTCATCTTTTGATTTCAAATATTACCTTGAGAACACCAGACATCAAATTCAAAAAAGACAATTGGTTATATCGAACAAGAGCATATGAGCAAGATGGACGATTTTATGAAAGATTTTTATTGATTCGTGTTTGGAAGAAATGGATACCTGATGGTGCAACTTTATTTAATCAAGGTTTCAAAAAGAAACATTTAACTGGCACTCAAAAATCATATATTCAGCATTTTATTGAAGAAACAAGACGTGCAGAATATTCACACATCCTACAAATATTACCTTGTGTAACATTCTTTATTTTTAATGAATTTTGGATCGCAATGATTATGGTCGTCTACGCATTCGCTTTTAATATGCCTTTGATTTGGTTACAACGATATAACCGTATTCGCTTTCAAAGATTGCTCACGAAGTTATAATGACTTTTCGTTTTTAAGGATTTGTTCAACGACTTGTTGACCGCTTAAAACCACCATCGGCATCCCGCCTCCGGGATTGACTGATCCACCTACAAAATAAACGTTTTGATAAAGCTTAGAATGTTTTGGAACTTTAAAGCCCATGTTCTTATTTTTACTCGCAACGACACCATAAATAGAACCGCGATTAGAATAGTACATGTCTTGAATGGTTTCCGGTGTCCATAATTCTTCTACGACAATATGCTTTCGTAAATCAGTAAGGCCCATGCGTTCTAGTTTATCTAAAATATTTAAGCGAAAGGTTTGATAATCCTTTTTTGTAAAAGGGCGTTTTGGATCAAGGTAAGGAATGTGGGGAAGGATTTTAATGATGTCTCCACCTTTAGGTCCTTGTGAAGGATCCGTTCGCATCGGTGCGACTAAGTAGATGGTTGGATCTGGATTTAATCTGTGGCGGTGGAAAATATTGTTGAAGTTTACCTTTGAGTTTTTACTATAGAAAAAATTGTGATGGGCGAGTTGAGGATAAACCTTATCCGTACCTAAATGAAGCGCGAAACCAGAACATGCTGGTTCAAATTTCCTTTGGTATCTCGCAATAAAAGCTTTTGATTCTTTGGTGATCTTTTCATAAAACGGAATCGCTTCCATATTTGAAATGACAAGATCGGCATCTAAGGTTTGCCCAGATTTTAAGTGAATTTTTGAGATGGTTTGGTTATGTTTTTCAACTGAAGTGACTTCAGCGTTTGTTTTGATTTTAATTTGCGGTAATTCTTGAATCAGTTTAACCATGCCTTTTGAAATATTAAACATCCCACCTTTGACATACCACAAATCATATTTCCATTGGATGTACGGTAATAGGTTCATTAAGGCGGGGGCATCATAAGGTGAAGAACCCACATATTTAACAAAGTAATTGAGGATATCAATCAAATAAGGATTACGGATATAGCGACGAACGCCTTGATCCATCGTAGAAAAATAATCCATGTTTTGGAAAATACTTACCGAAGGTTTAAAACGCATGGCCTCCCACGTATTTTCTAACTGATTATCAAAGGCGACCATGGCAGATACACCATAGATTTTTTCAGTATAGGCATAGTAAGCTTTTAAGTCCTCTAAATCTTGGGGTGTTAACATTTTGTTCGTTAACATGTCTTCAATTTTATGCGTTAAATCAATGGTAGTTCCATCTTCAAAAAAGTTTCGCCAATGGGGTCTAACAGGTTCAATTTGAATATAATCGGACATCTTTCGTTTGTGCTTGGTAAATAAATTTTCAAATAAATGCGGCATCGTTAAGATGGAAGGACCTAAATCAAACGAAAATCCCTTTGTATCTTTAACATTGAGTTTGCCACCCAGGTGCTTATTTTTTTCTAATACAGTAATTTCATATCCAGGAATGGCGGCTAAAGAAATTGCAGCAGATAGACCACCCAATCCGCCACCAATAATGACAACTTTTTTCATAGGAACCTCATGCTGTTATTATAGTCATTTTCCTGTTAAACCGTAAAAATAGATTTGTGAAATTGCATATAATGAATGCATGAACCTTCCTCATTTACTGAAATGGTTTGAAAAACATCAACGCGATCTACCGTTTAGAAATCATCCGACTCCTTATGGGATTTGGATTAGCGAAGTGATGCTACAACAGACCCAAATGGAAACCGTATTGAAGTACTACTCTTCTTTTCTTAAGCATTTCCCCAATATTCGTTCCCTTGCCAATGCTTCATTAGAAGAGGTTTTGACTGAAGTTCAAGGTTTAGGATACTATCGACGTTTTCGATTGATGCATGAAGGGGCAAGACATATTCTCGATCATCACCAAGGACAATTTCCTTCTACCTTTGAGTCTGTGATGGCTATACCCGGTGTTGGACTTTATACCGCTGGGGCGATTATGGCCATCGCTTACAATCAACCTTATCCCGCAACAGACGGTAATGTCATTCGTGTATTGAGTCGCTATTACGGTGTAAAAAAAGACATGCGTTTACCAGCTTCAAAACTTCATATCAATGATCTCCATCAAAAACTTGTTCAACAAACCAATCCACGGAACTATATTCAAGCGGTGATGGAATTAGGTGCCTTGGTTTGCCGACCCGTTAAGCCGGCATGTGAAACGTGTCCCCTTCAAAAAGATTGTTATGCTTTTCAAAGTGGAAAACCCGAAGCATTACCCATTATCACTAAAACAACAAAAGTAAAAATCAAAGAATGGAAAACGTTCATGATTTTGCAAGGTGATAAAATTTTGATGCGCAAAAACAAAACCAATCTATTAAAAGATTTCTATTTGCTTCCTCAATGGGAAACTAAGATTGAAGAAGTAGAGGAGTGGCTTTTAAATCATCATTTTAAACCCATTCATCTTGGCGATCCCCAAGCATTTCAGCATCAATTTACCCACCAAACATGGATGATGGACGTCTATCAATTAAAGGTCAAAAGTGGTCTAGATAACGAGGGAGAATGGATTCCACTTCAATCCCTCAACTCCATTCCGATTCCGGAAGCCCATAAAAAAGTCATTCGAAAATATTTTCCCCAATACCTTAAATCAAAAGCTTTATAATGGTAAAGAGGCATAAACGATGAATATATATCAATTTACAGTTAAAGACTATCAAGGCAAACCCGTTTCGTTAAAAACTTATGAACAAAAAGTCATCTTGGTTGTGAATACAGCAATCCACTGTGGATTAGCCCCACAATATAAAGGTTTAGAAAAACTTTATCAAACCTATCAAAAACAGGGTTTTGAAATTTTAGATTTCCCTTGCAATCAATTTGCTGATCAATCTCCAGAAAGTGATGAAGAAACGGCAATGATTTGCGAAACCAAACTAAAGAACTCATTTAGACCATTTGCAAAAATCGAAGTCAATGGAAGAAACACGCACCCACTTTATCAATGGTTAAAGAAGAGTACATTCAATCTATTTGGTTCGCAAATCAAATGGAACTTCACGAAGTTTTTGGTGAATCGTGAAGGTAAGGTTGTGAAACGTTACGCCCCAACTGTTCTACCAGAAGCGATTGCTGGCGATATACAAAAACTCCTTAAATAATATGTTGATTATTGAACACGCGAGCAAATCTTACGATAAGAAAAAGAAAGCGTTAGATGATGTTTCACTTATCATTAAACCAGGAGACTTATTTGGATTTGTTGGTCATAACGGAGCAGGCAAAACAACGTTATTAAAAGCCATTTCAGGCATTCACCAATTAGATCAAGGGACCATTACCTTTGAAGGACTTGATATTAATCAAGATACCTTGGCTTTTAAATCAAAAATTGCTTATGTCCCTGATCACCCTGACCTTTATGAACAATTGACGGGTCGACAATATATTGATTTTATTGCAGATGTCTTTAAGGTTTCCATGCAGGATCGTCAACGGTTAATTGATCAATATGGTGGAAGTTTTGAAATGTTACCTTTTTTAAAACAACCAATCAGTACCTATTCTCACGGGATGAAACAAAAGACAGCGTTAATCGCTGCCTTGGTCCATCGTCCGCGATTACTCTTGTTAGATGAACCGTTCGTTGGCCTTGATCCAAAAGCCAGCTTTGTCTTGAAAGAAGCATTTAAATCCATGACCCAATCGGGGATGAGTATTTTCTTTTCGAGCCATGTGCTTGAAGTTGTGGAAAAACTAACAAACAAGATTGCCATCATCAAACAAGGAAAAATCATTCATCAAGGTTTAACCAAAGAGGTCTTAGGTAATCAAAATCTTGAAGCATTATTCATGGAGTTGAGTTGATGTACGGATTGTTGCTCAAGACATTTATTCAGGAACGTTTGAGTTTACGTCGTTTGTTTGGTCAGAAAATTGCCCGTTCAAAGATTCAAAGTGTGCTCATGGTTGGTGTTTTGGTATATGCATTTGGCGTCACGGCATTTTCCAACACCATTCTCCAATATGAGATTGCTCAAGGTTTAATCATCTTAGATGGATTATCCCAAATGCTTTATCAAGTTGTGGGGAGTCTTAGCACATTAGGTTTTCTATTCGGATTCTTCCAAGCTCAAGGATATTTGTTTCAATACAAGGACTTTGATTTATTAGGTCCTCTACCGATTCCTCAACGCATCATTGTGGCGGCAAAACTATCGATGATGTTGGTGTTTGTTTATTTATTTGCATTGATCATGGTGATGCCTACTTATGGGGTTTGGTGGTATGTGAGTGAAGCATCTATCATTCAATTTCTTTTATTTTTACCGATGGCGTTAGTTGCCCCTGTACCGCTCATGTTATTGGGTTCTTTTGTTTCGTTTATCTTTAGAAAATTAACGCAAAAGTGGATCAATGCGAATGTTCTTCAAACGATATTTTCAGTGATGTTTATATTGAGTTTTGCGTTTTTTAATTTTTTTTCTAACGAAATTCTTCCAAAATCTTGGATATCCTTTTTAGAACAAATTGACATTGTCGGTTCGTGGTTTGTGAACGGTATCGTCAATTCAAATGTATTGTTAGTCATATTGTTTTTACTATTACATATCTCTATTTTTATTGCCTTTGTGTTGGTGATGAGTGGACCGCTTCTCAACATGAATCAACAACGAACCAATCTCGTCTATAAGCGTCGAGATAAAATACCCCAACACGTTCAATCCGTGATGAAGCACCTTATGATGAAAGAATGGCAACGCTTTGTCGGCACATCTGTGTATTTTATTAATACAGGTTTCGGTATCTTAATGTTGAGCATCATCACGATGGTAAGTTTATTTGTTCCTGACACAATCTTAGAATTAAAGCAATTCATGCTAGCTATTCAGATTGAGCCAATTTGGTTGATATTTGGGGTGATTGGTTTAGCATTATCGACAGTTTATACACCGGCAGTCAGTTTATCTTTAGAAGGTAAAAACATTAATTTATTAAAATCTTTACCAATTCAAGCATGGACGATTATTCGTTCAAAGATTTACTTTAATTTGGTCATCACCTTACCGATTGTGTTGATGACGTCCTTGGTTGGTGCAATCTTGTTTCAAATTGAAGTTTTAACAATCGCCTTATTTTTGGTTGTATTAGTGTTGTTTACAGTTTTGCTTTCGATATTTTTTATGTATCTCAATCTTTGGTTTCCACGTTTTGATTTTCATCAAGAAGTTGAAGTGGTCAAACAAAGTCTTGCCGCTCTTGTTGCCGTTTTTGGTGGTTTTTCAATCATCGGCGCGCTCATATGGTTGGTCTTGGATCCACTTCAAGGTTTAGATATCTATCTTCAATTGACTTCATTGATGGTCATTGAGTCTTTGTTGATCATCATCAGTGGATGGTTCTTGAGAAAAGACGCTCAAAGATACTTTCAATCATTTAGTGTATAAAAGGAGAAGCATATGAAAACAGTCATCGCTCATGACGTTGAAGAAGCCTTGCGGAAAGGTTTACCTGTCGTCGCACTCGAAAGTACCATTATCAGTCACGGTATGCCTTATCCAGAGAACTTAGAAACTGCGATTGCAGTTGAAAAAGTGGTTCTTGATGCGGGTGCAACTCCTGCGACAATTGCGATCTTAGATGGTGTCATTCATATAGGTTTAAATAAAGAATCATTATCGCGATTCGCTAAAAGTAAAAATGTAAGAAAAGTATCTCAACGTGATTTAGCGTATGTTGTTTCTCAAGGATTATCCGGAGGTACAACCGTTGCTACCACAATGTATTTAGCTTGGAAGAACGGTATCAAGGTTTTTGCCACTGGTGGTATTGGTGGTGTTCATCGTGGTGCAGAAACTTCATTTGATATCTCTGCTGATCTTGAAGCGTTTGCCACGATGCCCGTTACGGTTGTTTCAGCTGGTGCAAAATCGATTCTCGATTTACCTAAAACATTAGAATATTTAGAAACGATGGGTGTACCGGTTGTTGGATATCAAACCGATGATTTCCCAGCATTTTACCATTCAAAGAGTGGGTTAAAATTATCACTTCGTTGCGATCAGCCTTCATCGGTTGCACACCTCATGAAAACTCAAAATAATCTTAAATTACCTCAAGGAATATTGATTGCAAATCCCATTCCGATTGCCAATGAAATGGATGCTAGAACGATTAATACTGCAATACAAACCGCAACAAAAGAAGCAGAGGAACAACATATTAAAGGCGCTGCCCTCACGCCTTTTTTACTTGCAAGAGTTAAAGCATTAACCGGTGGTGATTCATTAAAAAGCAATATTGCATTAGTGAAACATAACGCAAAGGTTGCTAGTGAGATTGCAATTGCCTATCAAAAACTTAATGTTGTTGCTGGTCCAATTTTAAAATAATATTGTTTAAATCTTTTTCTGAAAAAGCGTAATGTTCGCTACAGAAATTACAGTGAACATCAGCACCATGTTGTTCTTTAATCATGTCTATTAATTCCGCTTTACCAAGAAGTTTTAATGTTGATTCAGTTCGTTCCCTCGAACAAGTACATTTAAAAATAATTGTTTTGTTGGCTAACATATTTAAATCTTTTTCTGGGATTAACGTTCTTAAAACATCCTCTGGTGTCTTTCCTTCAAATAGTAATGTGGAGATTGGTTTTGCAGCTTTGATGACCGCTTCCATTTTAGTTAAGGTGGCATCATCACAACCTGGCATTGCCTGAATGAGGTATCCACCACTTGCAGCAATTTGACCATCCGGATTGACCAATACACCTAATGCAAGTGCCGAAGGAATTTGTTCGGAATTCACCAAATAAGAAGCAAGATCCTCTGCAATTTCTCCTGAAACGATAGGGGTTTGTCCGGTGAAGTTATACTCAGACCCAAAACTTTTAACCACTGAAACCACACCTTCTGTACCGACCGCTCGTGCAACATCTAATTTTCCTTTTGCATTCGCTGGAAAATGAACTTGGCCATTATGGACATATCCTCTGACTTGACCAAACGCGTTCGCATCAACCACAATTTCACCAACAGGTCCATTGCCGGCTATGCGAATGGTATATTTCTCTTCACCCTTTAAATTACTAGCAAAGAGTACTCCTGCTGTAAGGGTTCTTCCCAACGCAGCTGAAGCCGTAGGTAAGGTTTGATGCCGTCTACAACCCTCTTGAACTAAATGAGTTGTGGAGGTCGCAATCGCGCGAATTTTGCCTTGAAAGGCAATCGCCGAAACAAGATAATCTTTTTTCATCTTTCATATCTTAACAAAATCAAATTGCGAAAGATAATACAATGTCTTTAGAGGTAACTACCATGAATCAAAACCCTTTTATTGTGAAGCATCCACTCATTGATCACAAAATGACGATTCTACGAGATAAACAAACCCACAATAATTACTTTAGAACATTGGTTAAAGAAATTACCCAAATGATTGTGTTTCCGGCAACGCATCACCTCAAGTTAGAGAAAAAAGGTATCATTACACCAGTTTCAGATATGGTTGGACATCAGCTCGCGAATGATGTTTTAGTGGTTCCGATTATGCGCGCAGGATTAGGGATGTTAGATGCATTTACAGAAATGATTCCCACCGCAAAGGTTGGTCATATTGGATTTGTTAGAGATGAAAAAACATTAAAAGCGAGTTCTTATTTAGTGAAGTTACCCAAGATTGAATCCACGACAGAAGTCTTTATTTTAGATCCGATGCTTGCGACAGGGGGAACCTTGGTTCAAGCAATTGATTTAATCAAGAAAAAAGGTGCTAAGTTAATTACTTATCTAGGATTAGTAGCCGTTCAAGAAGGCATTGATCAAGTTTTAAAACGCCACCCTGACACCAACATCTTTTTAGCCTCAATAGATAAACAACTCAATTCAAAAGGCTATATCGTTCCGGGATTGGGTGATGCTGGCGATCGTTTATTCGGTGAAGAAGGTTAATAAGATAAAACAAAGTCTACTGGAAAACCGTGTTGTTTTAGTTTAGCTTCGCCAGGTAGGTATGTAAGGTTAATCAAAAACGTGAAACTAATGACGTTACCACCTAATCGTTTGACTAAATTAGCAATTGCAACAGAGGTTCCTCCGGTTGCAAGCACATCATCTAAAATTAATATTCGTTGCCCTTTTTGAATTGCATCTTCATGCATAAATAAACTGGTTTGACCATACTCAAGGGTGAACTTTTCTTCGATTGCTTTTCTTGGTAACTTTCCGGCTTTTCTCACTAACACAAAAGGAATTTTTAATTGGGCTGCGACAGCGCCACCAAAAATAAATCCACGAGCTTCTGGAGAGACGATCACATCAGGTTTGTATCGTGTGACAATTTTAGCAAGCGATTGAACGGCATCATGAAAAGCCGGACCATTTTTTAATAAGGGTGTGACATCTTTAAAAGAAACACCTTTAATTGGCCAATCTTGAACGGCGGCAATATATGGTTTTAAATCCATAAACTATTCTCCCTTTTTCCAAGGATAATCCTTGGGATTCATACTAATCATGCTTGGTTTTAAGACACCTACATACGGTACATTTCGGTATTTTTCATCAAAGTCCATTCCATATCCAACGACGAATAATTTTGGAATGGTCTTGCCGATGTAATCGGGTACAAACTTTGTTTTTCTTCCTTCGGGTTTATCGAGAAGCGTTACAACTTTGACAGACTTTGCACCTTCACTCATCGCTTTTTGTTTAATCTTTTGAATGGTTAATCCGGAATCGACGATATCTTCTATAATCAGCACATCTTTATTGCGAAGGGTTAAGCGAGGCCATAAATAGATCTCAACCCAATTAGAGGTGACCACACCTCCATGGTAGCTACTCGATGCCACATATTCATAATCACAATAAAATTTAAATTGTTTGGATAGATCGGTTAGAAAGGGTGTGACGCCTTTTAAAACGGCAAGGATGGTTGGAATCTTTCCTGCATAATCTTTGTTAAGCTTGGCTCCTAAATCTTCGCAAATGTCTTCAATTTCTTTTTCACTTAATAAAATTCTTTCAAAATCTGGATGGATTGGTTGTGATTTCATATCACACCTCCTGAGGTTGAGTCCTTGTTTCATTTAAGTAAGTCTCAACGTAAAAGATTATATGATATCTGACAAAAATTCGCCAAATAAAAAGCATCACACATTGCTTACTCAACTGATGGTTGTTCTATAATCAACTTATAGGGGAATTATCATTCAATTATCAACTAACAATCGTTAGGATTACAAAATATGTTGATGAATAATATAGGTAGAAAAGAGGAAGTTTTATGAAAACAAGTTTAGGACAACGACTCACTGAGTTAAGAAAAAAGAAGGGTTGGACACAAGAAGAACTCGCTAAGAAGTTAAATGTTTCTCCACAAGCCGTTAGTAAATGGGAAAAGGATGTTTCGTTTCCAGATGTAACCTTACTCACAACCATTGCAGAGATCTTTGATACGTCAGTCGATTACTTATTAGGCCACGAAAAGCATCCGACTGTAGATGTGGCAAATAAAAATAAAAAAGATATGGATCGAATGGTGTTTAGAATTAATGTTTTATCCAGTGACGGTGACAAGGTCAAAGTGAATCTACCTTTACCACTTGTCAAAGTAGCATTAGAGATGGGTGTTACACCGAAGGTTGATGGCAAAGATGTCCTAAAAGATATCGATATTAATAAAATTATGGCGCTCGTTGAACAAGGTGTCATTGGTAAAATTGTTGAAATTGAAACCAAGGACGGGGATTTTGTTGAGATTGTGGTGGAATAAATTGTGCGTATTCTCATCAAAGAAAATCAAAAAATAAAATTATCTTTGTGGTTACCATCAGGTCCTTTGGTCTTGAGTACGTTCCTTCGTTATTTTCGATATGAAGGTAAACGCTTTCCCAAAGAAAAAAGAAAAATGATCATGCAACAAATTAAACGATTAAGAAAATTTCACAAGCCACTTGTGTTAGTGGATATTGAACAAAAAAACGGTGATAAGGTACTAATTAAGATTTAGTTTTACAAAAACAATTGGTCAAATGATCGTCGATTAAACCAATCGCTTGTAAATGCGCGTAGATGATTTTGGGTCCCACAAACTTCATCCCGCGCTTTTTTAATGCCTTACTTATCGCAATAGATGCTTCTGATTCACTTGCTAAATCTTTTAATGATTGAGGATCGTTTTTCACAATTCCTTTTGGAAAGTATTGAAGAAGGAATTGATGAAAGCTTTTACATTCTTTTTGTATCATGAGAAAGATTTTGGCATTGTCGATTGCAGCCTGAAACTTTCCACGATGACGGATTAGTGAAGCATTTGCCATCCACGTGGCGATATCTTGATCAGTAGCACCACTGATGCGCTTTGGATTAAAGTGCCACATGGCTTTTTGATAAGCTTCTCTTTTATTTAAAACCGTTTCCCAAGATAATCCTGCTTGAAACGTTTCTAACATGAGGTATTCAAAATGCCGTTGATCGGTGAAGAGGGGTTTACCCCATTCTTCATCATGGTATTGAACATACATTGGATTGTTTAATTTAACCCAACTGCAGCGAATTTTATCTTTCATTTTAATAAATGAATGGAACAAATCGATATCTGTTTTTAGCCCAATTTGCATAAGAAGGATGGACTAAGCGTAAGGCTTTTTCTTCGATATGCATTCTCCAAGAAAAAACCACCCATAATAAAGGAAGACTGAGCAACAAAGCATAGAGATTTCCAACATATAAAGGAAAGGCAACGCTGATCAAAAACAAACCCAAATAAAGTGGGTGACGTAAATATCGATAAGGCCCATGAGATACAAGATTAATCGAAGACGAAACCGCAACATGACGAGTAAAGTGAACGCCAAGTAATTGAGAACCTCTGTATCGAAGCCATAAACCTAATGTGTAAAGTAACAATGCCCCAATTTGAAAAAATGGATAAATCGAATGGTCATGGATTGTGCCCCAACCCCTACTTGAAAAATGAATCGTCATCACAATCACAACAAGAATGGAAATAGATAAAAACCAAAACGATTTATTTTCTGTAAATCGACCCACTTTTTGACGATTACGAAACACGAAAAACTCTAATATCCAAAGGATATTTGCCGTATAAAATAAAACATTCAATAGATGGATTGATCTTAAGTGTTCCATATTAAAAACGTATACTGATACTTAACTGAGTTTCATCCATCGCTTCTTGATTCACGCGAATGGTAAAAGGTATTGTTCCTCTGTTGCCTTGATTCCATTGATAGCCGACATTGAGCGTACTACCGAATATATCACCCGTTTGATAAACATCACTCGCCCACATCCAACCTTTTGGTGTTTTTAAATATAGTGAATTGTTTCCATCTGCTTCAATGAATTTAATTAATTTATGAGTGGAGTCTGTATTGTTATTTAAGAAGTAAGTTGGATAATTTTCACTTTGATTAGGTCCAAGTCTTGCATCAACGTGATAAAGGATTAACCCGGATTGCCCATCAAAAAAATAATCCTCTAAGCCTTCGTATAACCCTGTAGGTGTGTAATACATCGCGATCAAATATTCATCAAATAAAGTACCATTCCAATGATTGGTAATGATCAAAGCGTCGCCTGAGGTGATGTAAGGTTGGAGACTCACATCCATGCCTTCGGTCACCACTTTAGGTTCAATCCAGCCTAATAGTAATTTGGAAAAAGGATTATGATCACCGACGCTGGCATCCATCATATCAGCCCCACCTAAACCCCATTCGTTATTGGAACCGTCGTCTGTTGCATAGTCATAATAATCTTCTAAACCTAACTTATGACCGGTTTCATGAATCAATGTCGAGGTATCTATTTGATTGTTATAAAACAAAAATTCATAAGGCATCCAAACATAAGAAGAAGGAGTCACACCATCTGCGGATTGCGAACCAAAATATGAATACAAATAAGCCCAAAAGAAACTATTCCAATCGCCCGAAGGGTGATTGTAAATCATGTAGAGACCGTCGAGTTGTTGATCGCCATTTAAGTCAAAGTCATTAAAATCATAAGTGTCATCCAGGAAGGACATTAATTCATCAATGATGACAGTGTTCGGATCAACCGATGTTAGATTCTCATAATAACTCGCGCTGTATTGGGTTCTAAATGGTTCAGTTACAACACCTTCGATGTTTAGCTTTCCAAAAGACGACTGTTGATAAAAACCCTTTAATGAATGTCCTTGCGTTAAATTATTTCCATTAAAAGCTTGATCGATTTGATTCACCACCACATTAGAGTTGTCAAAGGGTACGCCACTAAATTCAATGGGAACCACTAAAACGTTGGCATTTCCTTGCGAAGGAATGGTCCAAAAATCGCCAACGTCATGACCTAATAATAAATTCGTTGGTGTGATCGGTTCCACACCCGAAATAGACTCATAAGGAATGGTTAAACCACAAGCGGTTAGTGTTATTAACAACACACTTGAATATAAAGACAAAAGTTGTTTCATTAGGAATGTGCAAATCGACTTGCTGCAGCTGCCGCAATCGCTCCTACCATGTCATCTAAGAATGTATGGCATTTCAATCCTTGCTTTCCTTCTTCGTTGAGTCGAGCGACCACACCATATTTTTGTTTATCGATAAATCCAAAATTAGTTAAGGCAATCGAACCATACAAATTACAAATTCCATAAGCTAACACTTCATCTGTGCCAAACAAACCTTCATCCCTTGCAATCACTGACTCAAGATTTTTATTTTCAAATCGTTTCTTTTCTGTCATCACATCTAATTCAATTGCAGTCATAAGTGCAAATTGGACTTCGCGTTTATCAAGGACAGATAAAACTGATTCCATCAATACTTTTTTATCTAAATTTTCATGATACTCTTGTTGTAAAAAATAGACGCAATCGACAATTTCATCAAGCGATACGCCACGAGATTGGAGAAGCGCTATCGCTTCTTTTTTTAAAGATAATAATTTTGTTTTCATACTAACATCATAACAAATTCAAGCTTAACAATTATTCTTGAGCGTGAATATGTTGATTTAGTTTTGTCGATTTATGTTGCCAACGTTTGGATCGCCATCTCAACCAAAGATTAATGCCGCGGATGACTTCATCGATTGCCAATGCAATCCATATTCCAACCAAACCCCATGATAAATTGTTACCTAGAAATATCGCTAAAGGCAGGATAATGATCCATTCAACAATGATAATAGAGATGAGTGGATAACGCGCGTCACCGCTTGCTTTAATCGCTCGGTTCACCACCACATTTAATACCCGGCCAAATTCTAAACCAATATCAATGAGGGCAAGAGAAACCATCAACGCAACAACCACAGGATCATCACTAAATAACGTTGCAATAAAACCCATGGAAGCAGCCAATATAAGAGAAGGTATGAGTGTGGCTACGAATGACATTCTTAACGAATATTTAATCGTACTTTCAGCCTCAACAAATTCACTTCCTCCCACCAACTGGCCAACCTTGATCGCACTAGCGTTTGCTAATGCTGCCATGATGAAATAGGTGAACATCGCTAAGGAATCAAAATATGCTTTTGCGACTAATGCGTCTGTTCCATAACCTGCCACAATGCGTGTAATTAAAATCATAAAAAAGGTGTAACTGATATTTTCAAAGACAGCAGGAGAACCGACTTTAAATAAAAGTTTTGTGGTTTTAGTTTTGAATGGATTTAATTTAGGAAGTTCAAATTTAAGTTGAAGTTTTCGGTGGATAAAGATTGCTAAACCCGTAAAGTAAACAAACCGACCAATGACGATTGCGATGGCAGCACCAACGACTCCTAGACTTGGAATACCTAATGATGGAACTCCAAAAATAAGTAAATATGAAAAAATTAAGATACTTGAGTCACAAAAAACCAATGCAATAAAAGCTTCAAGCGTTTTTCCATGCGCATATAACGTTTGATTAAAGACAAGAAATAAAGCATTTAATACAAAGAATGGTGCAAGGATTAATCCATATTGTTCTGCAAAAGCTTGGACGGATGTTTCCAGTTGATAAAAAGAAAAGATATCTTGATAAAACAAAAAATAAATAATGGTTCCGATTAAGGCAAATAGAAGACTAAAAAACAAAGAAGTAGAAAAGATGTCTTGACGACGATGCGTTGATTTAGCACCTACAGACTGGGCCATAAGAATTCCTGCACCCATTGAAATGATGGAAAAGAATAAAAAGATGGTGTTATTAATTTGTCCGGCAATGGATACGCCTGCGGCCACAGAAGCATCATAAGCAGAAAGCATCCATACAACCAAGTTAGAAACGACAATCACAAAGGTCACTTCAAGAATAAGTGGAAGTGAGAGTTTTAAGAAACTAGTGGATTGAATTCGTGTTAAATTTGGAACCACGTTGTGATACCCAAGTAGAATTGTAAAGGATTTGGATTATTTTGTGACTGAATGATGATTGGATTAGAATTAGAATAAGTTTGGATCTTCAGCGTCCAAGTCAATTAGCTCATATTCTTCCTTGTTAATCGGTGCTACAAGGATCATAGATTCTGTTAGAACTTCCATTTGAGCTGTAATTTCAAAATCGTAATTATAGGTCCATTCTAGTGAATAAGGATCGCCTTCAATATATCCATATTCATCAGCCTCAGGGTTTTCCGGATCATAGACTGGTAATCTAAGTTCAAAACGATATTGATTTTCAACATCGATATCAATCCATAGACCTTCTAAGAGGTTGGTTAAAAGGTTAATACTAAAGGAAATTTGAAATTGGTTTAGCGTAATGGCTGCCAAACTTTCCTCTAACCATTGATCAAGTAATAAATTTTCTTCTTCATTTAATTGGTCTCTGGTGGTGGATCCAAGATACATGTTTTCAAAGAGGATAGGTAAGTCTTCTTGGGTAATTTCATAACGAATCGATAATGTCGATCCAGATAAAGATTTATCTAATAGGTTGAGTGCGTCAACCATCGGTAAAGATGCTTCAACCCAGAGATCGATATTTTCTTCAGTTAATTGCGGAATGAGATTTCCTGTTGCGGTTTGTAAATCAAAGGGTGTCTTAAATTGAGTTGGAAATTCACGATTTTCAGATGGAAATAATAATCTGGCGATGGTTGTGGCATCTTCAGAAAGATCAACATAAGCGAAACCTTCTTCGATATAAAGCTTGGCGGTTTGATTTTCTACTACAATCTCATCCGTCCAACTAAAGTCTTGATCTACAGCACTACTAGAAGACATGACTGCAAATCTGTCGAAATCAATATTTAATTCCGCATTACCATTTCCAGTTTCTGGTGTATTCACTGCGAGGTCTGCAGTTGCCGCAATTTGAAACGTATTTTCAGTTTGATAGTTTGGTAATACAATTTGAGAATAAACTTCTGCACTCACATCTAAATTCGTTCTTATTGCATTGCCAGGGTTTGACATCATACTTGCTAAAGAACGAAGTAATGTTCGGTTTGGTTGGTTGCTGAGCTCATCAAAATTTACTTCTGAATTCCCTGATTCAGAAGAAAAAGAAATACCACCGCAAGCAGTGAGTGCAAAGGTAGTTAATATTGCAGTTAATAAATTCGTTTTTTTCATATGTTTCCTCGATAAATTAACTCTAACACAATTTTATTAAATTATTGTTTAGATGCTTGAATTGAATGAGGTAAAATAGAAAAGAATATGAAAATGAATGGTTTAGGTGTATCTCATGCAAAAATCATCCTCATTGGTGAACATGCGGTTGTGTATGGGCATCCAGGGATTGCTTTGCCTTTTTTACCTTTAGAAACAAGAGTTCGTGTCTCTTTGACTGACGAAGATTATTTATCTTCAAGTTTGTTCAAAGGTTCGATGACCAATTTACCTCAAGAACTTTTATTCATTAAATTTATGGTAGATGAACTTCGTACATCCATGCATTACGGACCCGTCATGGTTGAGATTGATAATCGCATTCCTAATTCTGCCGGGATGGGAAGTAGTGCGGCGATTAGTGGCGCACTTGTTCAAGCATTGTATGATCTATCAGAAACGCCCTTAACACCAAAGCTTCGTTTTGAAAAAACCCAACTCGCTGAAAAACTAGTTCACGGATCCGCAAGTGGTATTGATGCCTTAACAACTACGAGTGAAAACGCTTGGTATTTTATTAAGGGAAAAGAACCCGAACCATTGAATATCAAATTACCTGGATATTTGGTTGTGGCAAATACAGGTGTTAAAGGTAGTACAAAGGAAGCGGTTGGAAAAGTTGCAAAACTGTTTACTCAAAATCTTGCTCAAGGTCATCTTGAATCGTTAGGACTGATGGGGATATTGGTCAAAGAAGCGATTGAAAAATCTAATATCGAAGAGATTGCAAAATATATGAATCAAGCGCACTTTCACTTACAAGAACTCGGCGTATCCCATCCTAAATTGGATTTGATGGTAGAAGAAGCACTTCAACTTGGTGCACTGGGTGCAAAATTAACCGGTGGTGGTTTAGGTGGTTCGATGATCGCCTTGGTGGAATCTCAATCCATTGCCAAAAAAATCATCCAACAATTTAAGAAAAACCATACTCAAGAAGTATGGATGATGGATTTACAATGATGAAAAAAGTTATCGCTCGGTCCCCCGTCAATATTGCCCTCATTAAATACTGGGGTAAGGCCAATGAACAACTTGTGTTACCAACAACCACATCCGTTTCATTAACCTTAACGGACTTGTGGACTGAAACAACCTTTGAAGAGGGAAGTTTTGCTTTTGAACTCAATAACAAAGCTGCTGATGAACAAGAAACCAAACGTGTTAAGGATGTTCTTAAACATTTTCGTGATGATCATGTGGTCATTAAATCCAAAAACAATTTTCCAACTGCATCAGGATTGGCGTCCTCTGCTTCAGGATTTGCAGCATTAACGGTCGGTCTAAATAAGTTTTATGATGCGAATTACACCTTACAAGAACTAGCAACGTTGACAAGAGTTGGTTCCGGAAGTTCGTGTCGAAGTTTAGTGGATGGCTTTGCAATTTGGCATCGGAACGGAACCCTAGAATCGATTGCAAATCCCTTTCAAAATATGATGATTGTTGTTTTAATTTCCGAGGATAAAAAAGCAATTTCCAGTCGAGAAGCGATGAAAATTACCAAGGCAACGGCACCAACATATTTGCAATGGACTCAATCAAGTGAAGAAGATTTTCAACACATTCGAACCGCAATCACGGACCAACAGTTTGATCGCCTTGGTCAAATCATGGAAAAGAATAGCGAAAGATTACATCAAGTGATGAAGGATTCAATACCATCGATTGTGTATCAGCAATCGAGTTCACTTGATGTCTTAAACCTTGTTAAAAACGCTAGAAAGAAGGGTTTAGTCGGATATACCACGATGGATGCAGGTCCCAATGTCAAAATATTAATTCATCAATATCAGTTAGAGGATTGGCAGCAATTATTGAAAAAGAATATTCCATACCGATTCTTAGTTTCTAGAATCGGAGGCAAAGCAAATGCCCAATAACGTTACGTTTTTTGCTCCTGGTAAATTGTTTATTGCAGGCGAATATGCGGTTACTGAAAATCTTGGAGAGGCTATTATCATTCCGGTAAAAAAAGGAATTAAGGTGACGATTCAATCGCATACCATTTCTACCATTGTTAACCTTCAATATCCATCAGAAAATATGACCTTTGAATCCATTCATGAAATTAAAAATCCTTATTTGCGTTTAGCGTTGGAAGTCGTTCGTCAATGGATGATGAACAAAAGCATGTTATGGAAACCAATCAAAATCACGATTGATTCAACTTTAGTTGCTGAGCATGGTAAATATGGTTTAGGTAGTAGCGGAGCTGTTACGGTGGCGGTTATTGGGGCGTTATTAAAATTTTATGACATTGACTTTACTCCGCTTCAGTTGTATCAATTGGCTGTGATTGCAACGATTCAAAATTTTCAAGATACATCTTTTGGTGATATTGCATGCAGTAGTTTTAATCAACCGATTCATTATCGAAAGTTTTCAAAAACGATGATGCCTTTAATCAAACTCTTACACGTCGATAAATTATTGCAAATCGAATGGGAAGGATTAATAATCAATCCCTTCTCTGCTCAAATAGAAACGCCACTCGTTGTATATTCTGGATCGTCTGCAAACTCACACCAAATGGTGAATAAGGTAAAACCGTTTATCAAAAAGGAATGGGTTCAAGAAAGTAATGCGTTACTACAACCTTTATTCAAGGAATACAAATCTAGTATTATTTCCCAATTGCACCAACATCTCATGAAATTATCGAAGTTATCAGAAACTGAATTCATCACACCCAATATGCAAAAAATATTGGAAGTTTCTTCAGAATTTGGTGGCGTTGGTAAGATGTCAGGAGCGGGTGGTGGCGATTGTGTGTTGGTCTTTTTACCCAGCCAACAACATCAAAAATTTAAAACAAAGATGAAAGCACTTAATTTTTTAGTTCTTTCCGATATAATTTGACTATGAATCGAAAAGATGACCACATTCAATATGCTTATGCTCAGCCAACCAAAACAAACGATTTTGATTTGATTAAATTTGTTCATCATGCCTTTCCTGAAATCAATGAAGGTGACATTGATTTATCCGTTTCAATGTTTCAGAAACGCTTTCCCTTACCTTTTTACATCAACGCGATGACGGGTGGAAGTGAACAAGCTAAAACATTAAATGAACGTTTTGCCATGCTTGCAAAGCATTTTAAAATACCCTTAGCGACAGGATCTGTGAGCGCTGCAATTAAAAATCCTTCTTTAGCAGATACTTTTACCGTGATTCGTAAAGTAAATCCGGATGGCTTTGTAATCGCCAATGTCGGTGCAGGTCAAACGGTTGAAAATGCCAAAAAAGCGATTCAATTACTCAATGCGAACGCGCTTCAAATCCACGTGAATGCGGTACAAGAAGTGGTGATGCCTGAAGGAGATCGAGATTTTTCAGGATGGTTATCGTCGATCCAAAAAATAAAAGAACATATTTCAGTTCCCTTGATTGTCAAGGAAGTTGGATTTGGCATGAGTAAAAAAACCATCGGTCAGTTATTGAAGATTGGCGTTGAGTTGATTGATGTTGCAGGCCAAGGTGGAACTGATTTTGCTGTGATTGAAAATCAACGTAGAACCAAAGCCTTTTCAAGTTTCGATGATTGGGGTATTTCTACAGTACAATCACTCATTAATGCAAAAAATTACCCTCAATCACAGATTGTTGCAAGTGGCGGTATTCGTACACCTTTAGATGTGGTCAAAAGTTTAGCCTTAGGGGCAAAAATTGTTGGTCTATCTGGATATTTTTTACACCTTGTCAAAGATCATACCCACGAAGAAGCAGTTGAAAAGTTAAATCAATTTATTGAAGAAATGAAAATGATCATGCTGGTGTTGGGCAAGAAAAACATCCTTGCTTTAAAAGAAGCTGAGTTGATGATTCCACCATCGCTTTCTCAATCCATATGAAAACACTGATTGAACAATCTTTAGTTCGCTATCTTGATGTATTACCTACTTCAACTCTTAAAGAAGCAGCACTTTACGCTGTGAAAGCTGGTGGCAAAAGATTTAGACCTTTGGTGGTTCTCTCACTCATTGAAAGTTATGGAATGGATCCACTGCCTTACCTTGATGTTGCTACTAGCATTGAAATGATTCACCTATATTCATTAATTCATGATGACTTACCAGCGATGGATGATGATGTCTTACGACACGGTGTTCCTACCATTCATAAAAAATTTGATGAAGCAACCGCGATTCTCTTAGGGGATGGACTATTAACCAATGCCTTTGAACGAGTTACCGATTCTAAACAAATTCAAGATCCACAAAAAGTTAAAATCATTCAGCTACTTGCAACAAGAGCAGGACTTAACGGCATGGTCTATGGTCAACTTTTAGATATTGAAGCAGAAGGTAAGCAGGCCAATGTCGACCATTTAACCTTGATTAGTCGTCATAAAACCGGCAAACTCCTTGAAGCTTCCTTTAGAATGGGCGCCATCATTGCTTCACCTCAAGATGAAGAGCGATGGGGGCAGATAGGCTTAAACTTAGGTTTGATGTTTCAAATCCAAGATGATGTATTAGAAATTACCGCCACAGAAGCAGAACTACAAAAATCGAAATCGGATGTTGCATTAAATAAGGCAACCTTTGTTAGTCAATTGGGTTTAAAGAAAGCAAAGGATATGATTGAAACGCTTTATCAACGTGTTCAAAAAGATCTCGCACTCTTAAAGCTTAAAAAACCAACGATCATTGAATTAATTAATAAGATTTATGACCGCCGTTATTAACATCATAAATGAATTCAGTTTTGCCTTTGAAGATACGGTCAAAGTTTAATTTAGTTTTTTGAATAATAAGATTATCTTGTGGAATCAAAGGATGTTTTTGTAACCATATTTTTAATTGATCAACCAAGTTAGCATGGGGGACCACTGCATAATGCAAATAAGTGAATGGAATAATAAAGGTGTTGTTTTTTAAATCTTCATTTCCGGGTTTATCTAAAATTTCTTGAATATGATTTTGATTTAAACCCTGTAACCAATCTTTGATTTCATTTTCCCGGTACTCAA
>JACCDO012162297.1_pt1 | contig 28872 bp, 13 predicted proteins | sample 7446101 | NCBI WGS metagenome assembly JACCDO01 (sample SAMN15323440, study PRJNA562643) | freshwater metagenome | isolation source: river surface water | place: USA:Blue River Watershed | collected 2017-08-16
ACTCTATCATATCTATTAGCCTCAATTGCAACATCTCGCGTTGGTATGACTTGTTGTGATCGATACTACTGACTAATATGCCGAGTAGCAGGCCGATGCATCCATGATCTAATATACTTACGGACCCACAACTGTCATAATTCAAGTCTTCTATGCGACCACCAAGATCAAATAAAGCTTCGCTTTCAAGATCCCCTTTGATGTCTTCAAGAGGGATACCTAAACCTATCTGAGCAACTATATTCTTGTAAATATTCTGATATGCACCACTGTTATATTTACCCGATGACTCAGTGGAACCATGTGCTACATTCTCGCAATCCTCTTCGGCGTTTATTATTATTCTATCATTAGACGAAGCTGTTGCAACTAACACACGATCTTGATCATTTTCAATTAATAATCTAGGAAATAGTGGGAGGATTGATGATAGTCCTCCGATGGAACCCAACGCGTCACGGGCATTAAGAAGTAAGAAGCAATGTGTATTAATACCTAACTTTCCATGACGACCGGCATGAATATCTATAGCATGGCCATTGACGCACCGTGTAGGATGAAATACAGTTTCCATCTTATTTGTAATATTAAGTGTTTTCTTGTCAGACGTGGCAATAATACCTAATAAATCAACCGCTATTGCAACTGTACCGTTAGATATTCCTTCAACAAACTTGTTCGTATCTAATCTAGCCATTAACTCTACAAATGCATGAGGTATTATTTCATTCGCAAAGTATACAGGAGTTATTTGCCCATTGAAATTTCTACCGCAACTAAATTCTAATGCACCCATTGATGATATCGATGGGTATTTAATATTTTCTTGAAATACTAGTTGATGATCTAGATGAATAGACAGCTCATCCCTAGAAAATATACCAAAACGTGGTTTACTGTGCCTGATGCTTATATGATACCATACACCCGCAATTAAGCGAGTATCTAATTTAATTATTTTAATTGGTACTCCAGTTGACTCTATTATAGCCACGACTAAGCACCTAGTTTCAATATATACATCCAGCCCCCCCAAATTTGTACCGCGAAATGTCATAATATGCTGTCTCCAGTTCTGGTTGTCTTCATTCGAGTCAAAAGATTCGACACGAAACCAAGTAAAACAATGATACTCTTTCTGGAATGGATTAGGTCGATTGTCTAAATTCGATGTTATACCCGAACCATATCCTCCAAAATTAAAGAATATCGACGGTGTCGCCTTTTCTATGGCATAATTATGTTTCATCATTCGTTTTATCGCTTTTAATAGAGGTATAGTAATAGCGGATGGCTTTTGTAGCATTACTAAAATTTGGTGTAATTCGTTCACCTCCAATCCGGCAGCACAAGTTACACCAAGTAATCGTAATATTCGTTTCTGCACTTTTAATGATTCATTACTGTCAATACTAGAGTCTTCTTGGTACGTCCGCAATAACTTTATTAATAGAGAATTTAATGTTTCTCTATTTATTGATGGATCTGATGTCAATCTATCTCCATAACAATGAAATCTCGTCACATCGTAGGGATTCTGCAGTATTATATACAATATGTCCAGTAATCCTTTCTGTATTTGGATAGATAAATTCATAAATAATTGCTGTTTCTTCAGTATTTCATACACTTCGACATCTCCATCAATATTAATAGTAAACTTGGAAGGAATGAATAGCTTCTGCTCCGCCGTGACCGTAATATCCGGCACGATGACACCTTTGAAGATGCGGCACAGCTCGTGCACAGGAAAAACCTCGTGGCTCATGGACTCAAATCAAAACCAAATTGAATGCAATGGGAAAGAAGGGAATGATTTCATGATTGAAAAATATAGGGATTTGACCGGCCTAATCGGGAACCATTATTTATGGGGATTATGAAAGGAGATACAAGTGCTGAATACTGTCTAAAACTGTGGTTTTAGTGATCAAGTGGGGCATTTTTACGTGGCATAGTGGTTGAGAAAAAACTCAGAGTATAAAAACACTATTTTCTGCAAGGCTCATATTAATTCTCCATTTTATAAAAGACTGCTGTTGAATATGTTGTCGTCGCAACTCTAAAGTAACAAATTCTTTACTACTTGTCACAATAAGGTTACAGCCCGGATTACCAGGCCCATGCAGGCCCCGACTTTTTTTTCGAAGCACCAAGAGAGAAATAGTGGTAGTTGCTAGGATGGCTTCCTTCGCAGACGCGTGCTTCGACTGGCTCAACAAAGCCAAATTGGCATCGGATGTACAGAAGAAGTTGCTATTTGTCGCTCAGATCAGAGAGATCATACTGCATCGTGATATTGCATTGATCCCGGATATATTACCAGATTTACTTGAATTATTGTTAGAAAAACATGTGTCATTGCGCAAAGTATTGATTAAACTGGCTGGAGAGTGCATGTTGAAGAATATAACGGTAGCGTCGGTGGTGTTAGAGTGGTACGCTTATTTAGTCACAGAAAATAATGAGAGCTTTTTACGAGGTATTGCCTCGGAATTGGGCAACCTTTACGCTAAATTGATGCTGTATATTGTTGAATTGCCACCTAAGACAAAGGCAACCATGCTTGACCCTAAAGAATTGTTGATGAAATTTAAAAATCTAACGACAAAACTCGAGGAAAGTGTATCATTAAATCTATCTGATAACACTAGGATACAGTGTATCAAATTGATAGAAGATATGATTCTCTTCGGTATCCCATTACCTTTGCAAAAATTGGATCCACGTTTAGCTAGATCTCAGAAACAAAATCAGTCGGCCGCAGGAGGATCGTCAGTCACGGATATACCATTAACTCATCCATTAGTGAATCGTAATGAGGTAGAACAAGAAGCCGAATCACTGTTTAACAAGTGCTTGCTATGGGCAACAAAACCTCAGACATATCCATTTAGTCCTGTAGTTATGGCCAATCTTGGTCAAACAATTGCTTCAATATCAGTTTCTAGACCTAAGAAAGTGGCTACTGGAGCAACCGTATTAACGTTTTTATTACAAAGTAACATATGCACACAAATGACTAATGACATCAGAGATGACCTATATAGGTCATGCAGTAAGCTGCTTCGCATATCTTCATCGCATATAGGAGCTGATTCTGAAAATATTATCGGTAAATTAAGAGAAGCATTAGAATTATTAGAAAAACTAGGAATTAATGCTGATTACGATGATGCGACCACCGCAGGAGACGCTTCAAAGAAACGTGTATTTGGGGCGGATGCAGTTGATGACGACCTAGCTAATACTGATCGTGCCGCAATTTTAGCGGCAGTTGATGCCGCAGAAAATGAAATTAAAACCAAACAAGCAAAAATTATTGAAACTGGTGCAGTAACAATTGAACCATCACACCATCAACCAACTGGCACTGGCACTGTACTCAAAGTTCCATCTATTAAGTCCACTGATACTGAACTTGCTTCTGAACTTGCAGAGTTTCCAGATATATCTCCAGACACAAGATTGGCACATATTCCGATAGGCACCAATGAATCTGTCCTAAAATTAATTCCACCGGAGACAAAATTGTGTAACGATATGTCTCTGGTATCATTATCTCGAATACTAGAAAGCTTCAATGATTTAAGAATGTATGGCCCAGCAGCTATCCAAGCACATGCTCATGTTGCAGTACGAAGTGTGGTATTAATGTCAATAGTAGACCTATTAAATGACAACACAGTTCCTGTTTTTATCATTTCGTCGTATGACTTGAACACTATAGGCACCTTAGCGGATGACATTCCATTAGAAATCAATTTACCGCGTCCATTATGGCTGTTTCTGAGCTTTATATTGACGTATCATCAAGATGAGACTGGAAAAGCTCTAGCAAAACTTCGTCAAGCAAGAAAAATTGGTAATCAAAACTCTGTTGACGATAAAATTGAGTTGTTAACTATTCTATTGCGTGAGCTGCACAGTAGAGTTGAAGATGAGAATAACTCGGCGGGATTAGAGAATCCATGTGCGTCGCTGTATGAGTTTTGTTGTTTGGTAATTGTATCTCGTTTACTACAGAATGTTCACCTACGACCTTTGGCGAAAAAAGTATTTACTAGTTTAAATTATTTGCCTTTAACAATATTGAAGTTGTTGAAATTACTAACTCATACGGGGGCAAAGGCTGGTAGTAATGCGGCAACTCTTTTAAAGGGTCGTGGTGTTGTACGCGACAGTGGAGTCCGTGCCGAAGCGAGAGAGTTACTGGGTCATCTTGTACTCTCATTATCTCCCGATTCTTACGAGACAGAATTTGCACTACAAACATTATTGTGGTGTACTGTTAGCGACGACTTTGAGACACGAGATAAAACAGTCAAATTTGTATTGAGTCGAATACTACAAGTGCAGGAAGTGGAATCTACTCTGTATAAAACTATTATTACATTCGCCCTTCAAAGTGCTATCAATGCTGTGGGAGTGGATGTGATAAAATCAAGGATAAGTGTATGGAAAGAGGCGACAGTAGAGAGCACGGCTATGGATATTGACGTAGTTGATGAGGCCAAGAGTAATGAAAATGAAAACTCGAAGGACCAACAAAGTGACGAACAGAAGCAAGAAGAAGCGCTAGCAGTTGTGGAAAGTGGTATATCATTAGACGGTCATATTTCGCTTGCGGAAGCATTAGATTCTTTCAATAATGGAGCGGCCTATGACGGTGAATTTCCCCCCTTCTCGCATGCAGAAAATTCAATTGATTCTGCATCGTATGAATCCTTTCTCAGCAAGTCTTTTCATATGGTTATGCAGCTTTGTCTGTCACATCCATCATATTTATTAGTTGTATTGAATATTTATGGTGCTACAAAGCACGCAGATGAGGTCAATAGTCCCACGACGACAGATGCGGAAGGTAATACTGTTGCCAGTGTGACGAATATCAAGTGGCAATGCATGCATAAAGTATTACGGTCAGAATTAAAAAATGTAATACCGCTTATTGCAAAGAAGAAAAGTATAGATGAAGTGTTTAATTTGTTAGCACGCAGTGATCCATGTGCCAGGCTGATGGTGGAACATTGTTTGGCGTTATTGCATAGTGATATCCATATGCCTGCAACTCCTAAGATGATCATGGCTGTAAAATCATACATATCCAACAATACTCACGTCAATGATGGAACTGATGCGAATGAAATTATTCTAACGGACACAAGCATGTCTAATATAAGTGTTGCGAATAACTTAGAGTTGATCCTACCTATTCTCGGTGGCTTATGGCCGGGAGATATTGAGTTAATCTTACCTACAGTGATTAGTAAGCTATTGGGTGAAACACCTTCTAATGTGGAAGGCTTAAAGAATGTTTTTAGCAAGATTATTCAAGCCAGACCGCCTCCATTAACCAAATCTGCATTGATATTGTTATTACACCGTCTTCCCTCCGGGGAGAACGCATTGGTTACTCCAAAGCAATTATTGGAATGCACTGATATATGCATTAAAAACAAAGAAGAATTTGAAAGTAAAGCTATCATTGAAGTGCTCACGGAGCTGCTGTCAGAGGTAAGTACGAACAAATTCTTGATGCGTACATCAATATTGTCGTCACAGCAACCACATCACTATAAAGTGAAAGAGTTCTTGTTCAATTCAGTGATACCAACTTTATTGCGTAAAAAAATATGGGGGAGTAACAAAGGCATATGGGACGGTGTCAAGACGGTATTCAATCCTAATATCAGTCTCGTGAAAGAAGGGAAAGACGTTGATTTGGTCGAACCCACATTGCGTTGCGTGTTAGGCTTACACAGTACCCAGTTGAAGGAAATACTAAAGATAGGAAGCGCTAATAATAATTTAAAATTGCTACTAGCGACCGTATTGAAACGGCTATCTATTCTGGAGAAAGATGATGTTCTCAGCGGCAAGTGGTCCCAGTATGATCCCGTGAATGATTTAAATAAAGATGCGGAAAAGCAAAAGATTATCAAGGAACTACAAAGTGTCACTAAATAAATAGAAATAATCAATGTACTTCAATGTGTATTAGATAAAAATACATTTATTACAAAACTTTCACAATAATAACGAATTTCTGTACCAGTAACAGTACCTAAATAGGCGTTTAAACAAAAATTACACCCCAGTCTCGACATCATCATATTCAGACGAATCGTCGCTACTGCACATCCCATCCCATATTTTCATCATTTTTTTCACTACTACATGTCTCCAATTAAGTACGCAAAAGACAACGATACCAAGTAAAACAATAGCAACAGCGACAATAGCTCCCACTGCACTATGGTATACATTACCCCACTTAGCGTACATGAGAACAAGTAGAGCCATTAGTAAAAAAACGGTTCCAAAATTGAGAAACAATATCCCAATCTTACCCCAATCCTCGCATTTGTCATCCCAATACTTCTGGAAGTCGCTATATTTCAATCTTACCGAGAAGCTTTCGTTGAAATCTTGATAAACTTTAAACATTTTAATTCTTTTCTGCTGTAATTTTTCATTCACCTTTTTAGTATGCTCTTTAAACATATGACTTACTGCTTCAGCTGATTTCGTATCCTTTAGACGCAATGATAGGAGGTCCAACACATCTTCCTTCAATATCGGTCCAACAATTTTTTTATTGAAATAATTTGTTCGTTTATACATAAAGTGCATTGCATCATTTGTTACACGAATACATATTACAATGCACAGCAACAAAAAGAAAAATGAAAGTGCTGAAAATAAAGAATATAGTATAATTATAACATTTGCCGCCGAATCCGGAAGTATTCCTTGTATTATTAAAGTTGCAAGTGATCCAAATATGACTGATGCCGCAAATATCACAGTTTCATACAATTGTATTCGTTGGTCAAACATATCACGCTCCGATTCCTTGGAATTATGCAACAAATCAGAATCTAACGAGAGAATATGCTCATCATATGAGTATATCGCCTCTGCTTTATAAACACTTTTCCCTAATTCAACCCGTGCATCATGCAATTTTTTGTGAACATCAAGAATTTCTTCATGACGTTTTGTGGAATAATCTCTCTTTTTGTGCGAATATGATTTTTGTTGCGCAAGACTGCACACCGACAAAGTTAATTGAGCAGCATCTAGTACGTTTTCAATCGACATCGATGACAGCTTGGTTCAGTCTGTCAGTGCCTCGTTCGATCTGTCACTGTCTCGTTCGGTATATCACCGCCTACTCGCTAGCGCCCAAACACCACATGAAGCTGCATAGGAAATCAATGGAAGACGGCGAAGCAACTACCACTTCAGTGTCTATTCGAGAACTCCTTATAAAGGCCGGGGAAATGTGTCAATCCCATTTTTCTCCAATTTGATTTAACACAATTTTTGTTAAAAATTGCCCAGTTGTACATTGCTAATTGTTGTGTTCTGCTGGTTTATGGTGATAATATTGCAACAGATGCCTAGCGCTCTTAACCTAACCTATAGGTCGGAAGCAAGCATCTTAGGCCTATTCGAAGAAGTGAAAAAGATCTTTTAAATAACTCGAATCAAACCAAAATCGTGATTGATCCGGACCATAGTTCTTAGTTGATTAGTTTGAATTGCAACACTTATTGAAAGTGTGTTCGTTTAATCGCTGCCGGTATGCTATATATCTCATTTAATAAAAATAAACCATTTCCGACGTCGCTGCTTGAGCTGTAAGGAGGCGTCGATATATTGCGTCCGTTTCTGCGCGTAAAAGATCAAATAACCATTCAAAAAGGTGGTCGCATTTTGGTACCGGTATACGATGCCGGTAAATTTCTTTGTAACTGCAAAAAAAAAAAAAAAGAGAAAATAGCAACGAAATTCATTGAAAATGAGTGGAAACGAGTCAATTTCGGTGAAATTGGACGATCTCAACGCTAAGCAGCGAGTGAAAGAGTACAAGAATGTTTGCAAAGAAATAAAATCAAAAGATTTAGAGGTCAAATATCGTGGAATTGAAAAATTAAAGGATTGTCGTTATTTGACGGAAGGAAACTGCCTCGTTCCTCTTGTAGATTCAATTGCAGTAAAGAAAAAGGCCACCGATACATCAAAGACTACATTGGATGCATTGTTGCGGTTTCTAGAAGCAACTGATCATACTGAGGGGGGATGTGAAGCAACTTTGCAAGCAATTAAGCTATTACATGATTCGCAAGGAAACTTGCTGCCGCTACAAGCTTTATCGAATTTAATCACATTCAAAGAAGAAGTTAAGAAAGTGAAGTCGCCAAAGAAAAAGAAAGGCGAACCAGAAGAAGTACCACCACCAATTGTTGAAAGTGACCTAGTCATAGAATTAAGGCTAAATGCGCTACGTTCCTTATATAACATTGCAATATCATTATCACAACCTGGAACTACTGATTATAAGCTAATTGAATCATTTGCAGCAATTCCAAATTTTGTTAGTAATTTATCCTCAGTATTAATGACTGATTTAGCGACTAGATTCAATGATCCTGAAAAACGCGCCAGTATGATTCAAGAAGGCATATGGGCATTGAAGTTGATGTGCGTATTGTTATTAGGTAACGTAGAATATGTTTTAGAAATAGCGATTAGTGCCGGATTAATAGAATTTTTACCAATATTCAGTCAAGAGACCAGTTTTACTTTGCTCTGTACCGAATTTTATAAATGTATGTCGGAGAGTCAATGTGGATTTTCTACAGTTGCCGAAGACAATAATATGCAAAGCTTACTCAAGACATTGATTGATGCATCATCTACAATTAGAAATGCTGCGGTGGTTAATGCAGCTCCTGCTGCTGCTACCGGTAAGAAAGATGACAAGGGAAAGAAAGGTGCTGAACCTGTGGTTGCTGAGGATACGTCTGCGAATAAAGGAGTCGAAGAAAAACTTGCTCTTTCTTATGTGAAACTGGTAGTGCAAATATTTATTGCAGTAGCTCGTCGCAATAAAGCAAATGCATTCACAACGGATATGATAGTACATATTAATGGTGCCATCGCTGACATCATTGTAAATAAAACAGTTTTTGAAATTATTAATACTAAGGATACCAAAGCGGGAGGGATTTACCTCGGGGATTTAGTGGATATATGCGTTATATTTTATGGAGAAGTTGCATCAATCGATGAGACACTAAGGACTCTTTGTTGCAACCATAAGGTTGTCTTGACCATATTGACCGTAATGCAATTGTCATCACTTATTGTTCCACCAGTTGCAACATCAGACAATCCCGAAACTGACGTTACATTGGAGACAAAACGGGCTCAGAGATTGCACGATTTAAGGCGTGTTATTGGTAAAACGGTACTGGTATTACACACCAAATCCGTAGAATCCGCTTCTGAACGTAAATATCGTTGGAATTCTTGCTCAAAATACCGTATTGACGAAGCAATATTCCAAGGTGGCGAAATGGCTAATACCACTCAATTGCTCGAAATCATTGCCTCTGATGACGTAGATGCCAGTAATCGTGGTTGTGGACTATTGTGTGCTATATTGTTGGGTTGTGATGATCCAAAAGCATTCAGTGAAAGTCTCGGTTTAGACAATGCAATAAGTGTTATTAGCACCGTGGTGGAAAATAAATTGCAGGTATTTTTAACAGAATTAGACCAAAGTGATGAAAGCCTAGTAAAAGCGGGGGGAGAAGTCGATTGTTTGATTCCTGCAACGAAAGAAGCTTTATACTATCTGCTGGCAATACTAGAAATATTATTAGTAGGCTCCTCCAAAAATATTAATGCATTTACTACTGCCACGAGGGTCACTGCACTCGCGAGTATATTGTATAGATGTGGTCCTACTGCTAAAGTTGATACAGACGAGCTAATAGTGTCGTTGTACGACCCAAGAAATTATGCTTGGGGCGCGACTGTTGAGGACAATGCTGTGAATGAGAAGTATGTTGATGAGGTAATACTGCGCACTATAGTTGTTGATATACTTCATATAATTGCGAAGGCTGATTCTCAATTTAAATCTTGCTCTGATGAATTACCTTCGAGTACCGTTGGTAAACCATTGCCAGCATTTGAGTCACCATGTGCTGAAGCATCGCTGCTAGTGTGCAAACTAGTTGGTGATGCGTGTTGTTCAGTACTAACATACGAATCACAGTACACCGTCTATACAGACTACATTATTACACAACCCAGTGATAAAAAGCTTGAAGAAGAGGTTTTAATTGCCGTATTACACCTTATGAAAGCTATTGGATCATGTGGTATTTCAGGGGTTTGCAATATTATTGAGTCTATTGCATCTGCAGACGATGTCATCGACGATAGTAACACTGCACCAACTATATTTCCATCAATGCGATGCCTCAAATTATTCTTATCTTCGAACGAATCTGTTCAAAGTATTGATGAATACGATGCGAACGTCGTGACTGGTAAGTACAGCTACTGGAACAGACCTAAATACTTTGAGGACGTAGTAAATGAAGCTATTCCTACTAGCATCACTAACTTATATCACTCCCGTAACCTGTGGCCTATCATAGCATTATGCAATAGTGTGTTATCAGTTATCGCGTCACCTCGATCGACTTCAACTGCTTCATCCCTCGCTATTTCTGCGCTGCTAGAGCTTAGTCACATGAAAGAATTGCCAAAGCATTCACAAGCTGTAATATCTGATGCCATTTGTGCTGTTATTATTAGTTTAGGTGGTATTATTGCTATAGCTGGTGCTATTGGTAGATTTGGTCCCGTGCAAAATGATGAGTATAGAAACACTGGGGTGTCATTGATAGAATATATATGTAGTCGTGGTGCTTTACGTGAGTCGTTTTGGACTGAGCAATATGAAATAGCAAAAAAAGCACAAGAAGAGGCTAATAGCGCAGCAGCTGCTGCACCTGCAGCGAAAGGTAAAGATGCAAAAGTTGACCCCAAAGCCGCGAAGGGTGCACCAGTGGGCGCTCCAACAAGTAATAGTTCGTCAGTCCTAGAGATGTTGAATTATTTACCAGAAGATCCGTCGCAATTTATTGATCCTAATCACGGTCCTTCCAATTCTTATTGGACGAAGTTGTTACAGATAAAGTCACATGACATCCACGCCTTTATTGACAACAGCACGCCATTGATTAGTACTATTCAGAATATGTTATTTGATGCGGCGAATATTTTAATTAAATATGGAGCAGATGTGAATGAACCACATGATAGTGGATTAGTTCCATTGTATTACTCGTTATTATTGAATAGCAGTGACGTCACACAAGCATTAATCTCTGCTAGTGCGGATGTGGATCATATCGATCAGAATGGCAATCCACTGCTGAAGTACGGCTGCTATTCAATACTGTCAGATGTTGCTATACCATATGGCCCTTATGATGCCTCCAAGCAAACTGTTAATGTACTATACGGTGATATATCTTTACTAGAATTATTGTTTGATGCTAAATGCGACGTAGCCGTTAGTGACTCAAGTGGCAACTCTGTACTACATAATGCTTTAGGTGTAGGTTCCGTACAAGTCAAACTAGGTGGTTACTTTTTCGAGGTGAAGAGTAATGCATACGTACAAGATAGCACTCTAGCTATTGGCCCTTGTATCAAGCGTCTAGTAGGTATCGGTGGTCAGGCATTAGTCAATTTCTGTAACAAAAATGGGCAAGTGCCACTTCATATCGCTGCTGGTCAAGGTGACACCAAAATGATAAAATACTTGGTAGATTCGTTAGCTATGCCTGTAGTACTCGATAGTTGGGGATACATCCCTTTGCACTATACCATTGCAGCATGTCCAACTAATTATATCGAGTCATTTGACATTTTAATTGAACTATCATCCCAGCAACGACTCCAGCGAATGGTGTTCAATGATGAACGCACTAATAAATCCAAAGAAGAAAAATATTTAATTGATTTAAATAATTCGTTGAGTGAGATACTCTCCGACTCGTTAAACCCTGCTTGTATCAAAGTGCCACGAGTTGGTATTAATGAATTGTTGACATTAAGAACTGATGATGGTATGGGTATACTGCAATTAGCTATGTGTGCACATAAGATTAAAAATTTAAACAATATTCAACCATTTGTTAAGTGTAATAGGACCGCGCGTATTGAATTGGTGCACCACATCATAAGTAAGTACAATGTTAAAGAGTATGAGAAGTCTTTCAGTGCAATACTAAGCACTGTAGACAACCACCAAATGAATGTGTTACACGCGGCATCTCTCTTATTCGAAGGTGATAGTGAGCGAACTGAGTTAACAGCACAACAAAAACGTTCTAAAAAAATGAAATATTATGAGTCGATTGAGGACGAAATATTCGACATCGTTCTGTCAGCACCAGTCATCAGGGATAATGCAGTTCAGCTATTGAACACGTTTTGCACTCGTGAGACAACATTTGAATATAATATTTCATCTTGGTATCCGTTACATGCAGCAATTCTCAATGGTAATGCATTCTGGACCAACAAAATCATCAGTCCTAACGGCTATAACGTTTTATTACCCGAAAATAATTTGGTTTCTTTCTTAGCGAGTAGTAAGTGCATGAACGAAGGAGTAATGGAGGCCGTGTTATCGCGCGCGGTTTCTGCATCAGATTATGATTACTTACTAAACGCGAGAGTCGGCGCTAATAGCCGGCCACTGACGACAGCAGTAATACACAAGAACCATGTTTTAATAACGAAATTACTTGAGAATTTAAAAGTGAATGTCAACATCCGTGATGAAACCAGTGGTTTGACTCCATTTCACGAAGCAGTTCAGCAGTATGTTGCCAATAATGACTCTAGTAGTCTTGATGAAGACATAATAAAGACTGTCGCGGCCTTTTGGAATAGTAGTGGCTTTGATCGAACTGATATCCTACTAGGAAGCAGTGTCACGGGAGAAACGTGCATTGATTTGTTAATTCAAAACAATCGACTCAGTGAATTGACTAAGTTATTCGCACTAAAACGAAATGACGTTATTGAAAGATTATTGTCTACAGCAGGTGACGAAGAGTCTTTACTAGTGAAATTAGAGAATGACAATATAAATTTGGCCCGTGAGAATGGTCTTGATGTTGAAGAAACAGACCCAGACAAAATACAATCACTATACGATAGTTTAGACGCTTCTGATGTGAGACGTGTGATCAACCTTAAGAACAATATAATTAAAGTAATAGCCCATTATGTAAATGAAGCCAATTTGAATCACCTGCATGTGCATCCATGCTTTGCTGATGGAAAATCATACAGTGAACACCTTGGATACAATTTAGGCGAAGACACCCCAGCGAATATAATCTACAACGCAGACAGGCTATAGACTGTCGGTGTGTATGTATAATAGTATAATATAAACGTATTAATTTTCGTTTTTTTCTTCTGGTTCCGCAGGTACGTACCTAATCCGCGATACAATTTCCTGAGAACCAAACCAAAGCCAGGAAGTTTCAAGAAAGATCCAATCGGTCAGCAGAAGCAGGTGACGCATCACTAACTAACTGAAGTGCGGCGATTCCACACAAAGTACAAAACCAGAAGCAGAAAGTAGGACATTGTCCAGTATAACGCCGACCATGAATCAAATGCTTTTATTGTGCTTGATTTGCTTGCCTATGGTATATGCGATGGCTCATTCACGTAGAATGACGACTCGATTGCACAGCACTACAAATCAAAGAAATATTCAGCCGAAGAGTGTTCTAAGTAACGTCGATGAGTCGTGTTCATTGTTTTTTGATGTCAAAGAAAATGGTGATTGGAGCTCGAGTGGTAAGACTTTTTCAAATGGAAAAGATTTAAAAAATACATTAATAGTATTTTTAATTGATGAAAGTATGCCATCAACTGAATTAAGAATAAATGCTGTAACTGGAGCAGTCCGGAGTATTCTACCTCAAGGCAAAATTGCTATAGTTGGATGTTTTAAAGACGACGCTGAAGTTATATGTCCACCAACCAGTTCACTTCTCACTGCAAATCGAGAATTAAAAAGGTTGTCGAAATCAATTCTTGGTAACTTAGGCAAGGGACTTCGTCTTGCACTAGACCTTGTGGATAAAAGTTACAATGAGTATACAGAAATAGGTGATAATACTGATACAGGTACCACGAGAAGAGTCATATCTAATGCTCTACTTGTTGTGATCGCAGATAGTAAAGCACATGGATTGCTAGCTGCTGATCCTTCCGAATGCGATGTTTATTCAGCACTAGAGAAGTGTGAAGGAATTGATGGAGCAATTGAAATACCAAATAAAACTAATTACTATAAAAAACAGGGATACAATTTCAAGACAATCATAATTGACACAGATGCTCCTAAAGGGAGCAATTTTGACTATACATTAGAAGGAGGATTTAAATTTGCTAAGCTTGCTGACGCAGATTACTATCATAGTCCTCAAATCACCGACCAAATTTTGTGCGACATTATTACTAATAATGATTGTTAAATATTGTAATTTCATTATTTAAATAAAGATTTCTTTAAATATTGAAATAAATCGACTATGGAAGTAGTAATATCTGTCACAGTTGTCTGTGCTATACTACTAAACGAATTCGTTGGATCATTAACATCTTGAATCATTTCTTGTAATTTTTGTCGATATATAATAGTTGTTGTAATTGCATCTTCTTGTTGTCTTATTGATAACGATGGAATAGATCCTAGTTATAAGTTATTATATAAGAAGTTATTCATGAAATAGTATAATAATCTATTCTTACTTCTATCACGGATGGATTCCAAGATGGCGAAACTGCTGAGGCTTGCAAATGCGACGCCCACTAGTCTGATGCTCCACAATCTGCTCATTCTTTCGCGTGTTAATCGACTCGTCAAAATTCACTTATCTCGGATTATCGCACTCGAAATGGAAATTGATGCGGTCCTCTCGATAGTCGGTAGAAATAAGTGTTACTCAAATAGTTACCATATTATGGTAGTCTAACGCATCTCTTCCTCGGTATGATAATACTATTTTACTCTTCATTCATTCTAAAGGGATCGTACCAGTAGGTCTCACAGTTATTAACTCACTTACTCACTTACATTACTTATGTACTCTTTCATTTGCTTACTCGCTCATACTTTCACCCATTCCCCCTTTCACTATTATATTTACTAAATTAAATTAGCTATGTATGTCAGAAATTGACACAATCTGTTGTCTGGGCCGCTTTGATCAGAATGAGATACGTCTGAAATAACTCATAAATCGCCGAGATGCAGCTCATCCTGTTGCTGTTGCTGTGCGCATGCGCCTCCTTCAGCAGTGGCTACATGGCTAGTCGCTCGGCGGTCAGAGGCACCAGATTTGCGTTGCAAGCCGAGCCGATTATTCCCGATATAGTTGAGGCACCAGTATCAGGAGGTAAAACACTTGATAAACCATTGGATAAAGGAGAATTTGATATAAGCGTGTTTAAAAAAGTGGAGGATATAACGGATACTATTGGAAGATATGTAGTGGAAGCAACAATCCCGTCATCTGATATGAATTCCTTTTTGAATGAATATAAAGAGGAAATGAAACGAAGAAAAGTTATTTTTCCTGGATTTAGAGCTGGAAGTTTACCGCCACACGTTATGGGTGATGTTAGACGCTATTTAGTATGCTTTGGATTGGAGACAATGTTAGGGCAAATATGCAATATCAATGGATTAAGATTTTGTGATACAAAAGGTAATGATGTACCGTTTGGTGAAGATGCATATTATCAAGAAATTATTCAAAAAGATTTTAGAGATTATGATTTTGTTAAACAACGTGATTCATGGCGAGAAGGAACTGATTTAAAGTTTAATGCAATGTTTTATGCTGATAAAGATAAAGTGTAACATTAATTAAAACAATATGAAAATTTCTTTTATGAGTATTCTATGATTCCGATTACGATGGCTTAGAACCTTCTTTCATTCTACCACCAAAGCCAATTCGTCTCTTCTTCTGTCTATCTTTCTTTATTTGCTCCCAGTGTTGTTGCACTTTTTGTGAATAATCTTTAGATTGTTTTTGTTGCACTAATGTTTTAGGTACTATTTGAATAACATCTTCATCCATTAACTCATGGCTAAGTCCAACTCGTTGAGGATTATACTTTGTACTTCTACCCCAGACTAATGCAAAATTGAATATTCCTAATAACTCTTTAGATATTGATTGTGTTGCAGCTTCCACTGAGAGACCATTACGCTCAGATGATAATACTATTGGATCGTCAAGATCGGGTGGCTGTCCTCTACGTTTCGTATAAATACGAATTAATCCCATATATTCCCACATTTTTTGTAACATTACATCAAGGTTTAGATTCATATAAATGGAAATCACAATACTATCAGGCTTTCTCGCAAGCTCATCAACTTCTTCAATAGATAATGTATCTATTTTATTATAAACATATAAGCATCGAACATACTTTCTATTGCCTTCTATTACATCAATTAAGTCATCAACAGATGCATCCTCGCGAAATAAAACATCAGCATTATGTATACGATACGACCCTAATATTCTAGTTACAGTATCGGTAGGATTATCACCTAATTGTGTTAATTGACATGTTGCATTAAACTTAACACCACCTGTTGCTTTCCTCTTATAATATATATCAGGTGCTGTTCGATTTAATCGTATTCCCATAATCTCTAATTCATTGGTTAATATATCACGATGTTGATTATTTTGTTCACGTGCACCATTTAACACCATCATAATCAAATCTGCTGATCTAGCGACAGCTATTACTTCTCTACCTCTACCCTTACCTTGTGCCGCACCTTCAATAATACCAGGTAAATCCAGCATTTGTATTTTGGTATCATTTATCATAATATTTCCAGGAATACATGTCAATGTAGTAAATTCATATGCCGCTGCTTCAGACTCGGTATCAGTCACCGCATTTAATAAGGAACTTTTCCCGACAGATGGAAACCCAATCAATGCAACTCTTCCGTCACCACTTTTAGGGACTGCAAAACCTTCATGACTTCCACCACCTGACGAAGATGGTAACAATAATTGAGTGCGTAATCGAGCTAATTGACTCTTTAGAAGCCCGATATGTGTCGTAGTCGCCTTGTTCTTCTGAGTGCGGGACAACTCCAACTCGATGTCTTTGATTCGCTCTTGGATGCCCATCTCTTACTGCCTCACGAGAACTACTTTAGTTCTGTACCTAATCACCGTGAACACATTTTCTTCACAGGTCTTGAGGTCCGGTGCCGTACAGAGTCGACGCCGTTGAACGACTGAAACACCGTAGCACATTTATATAGCATTAACAGTAGCACCTTCCACAATAGCAGAATGCTACGATGCGCTGTAATCTTACTGCTGATGTTAAATGTGCTAATGATGAGATGTTATTCGTGTCAATAGCGTCGACTATTAGGCTAATAGTATTAGCTCGAGGATGTTGCTGAGTTATTTAAACAATTAAACAAAAAAAACACTACAAATTACAAGGCGCTGCTCCATCAAGCAGGAAGGAGTCGTATTGGGATGGCTTTGTTGGATCTTTATTATGAAATAAAGATTTAAAAATCTCACTTTTAGTTTCTTGTTCTTGCACGGCTTTAGCTGCAATGGTACTGATAGAGGATGTCAATTTCACTTTATTCTTTGCGATAGCAGCATCGCTGGATACTTTATGCTTCTTCTGTTCTAGATCAGCATCGCACTTTGATTCATTGGTGACTGTATCATCAACATTGTTTCGTTTTTTATTTTGTTTTTTTCCTTCTTTGGACTTGCTCCTCCTTATCTCCATATTTTTAGTCATTGTCTCCACGTCTGAAGGGAATAGTCTAATAATGTCATCATCGTTAAATGGACCGTATTCCTCTTGCAGGTTTTGCACACCGATTTCATTATAACCATTTTCACTGAGGACATATCCAGTACTCCATATATATATAAACGGTATTATTCCATTAAACTCTTGGTTAGTGATAGGACAAATATATTTGCATATTTTACTATCTCGATCGGTTGTACTATGTAAAGGATTTAATTTAAATTGTAAAGTTTTAATGTCTTTTAAACCACGTATATAACTATACTTCACCGGCAAAGTCTTTTCTATCAAAGCGGTAAGAAGCATTTCCTTATCATATAATCTCCCTAATTCATCCGCCACTATCTCATGGTCTAGCGTAACTTGTGACAACTCACAAGTTAATCCTCGCTGATCTTCATACGATGCTTTCTGTTGACTACTTGCATCACTATTCGCTGTTGTGCCGCGAATAAACTTCCTGTCGGATGCAATACTGCCTCCATCGCCACCCATTTGCGCTAAAACTTCCGCTTATGCCTTTTAATGAGTCACTTCAACTCTTCAAACTATATTATTATGTACCCTGCTGGTATTTTGAAAGGGAAAAAAAAAAATGCCGAAAAAAAAACACCGGTCCTAATTTAGGTACTATAGGGATTGGCAACAGTTATTAATTCAATTTGATTCAATTTGATTAAGCAGAACGCCTACTTTGAGAGAGAACTTTGTAGTTCGCTTTTCTGTGTTGGTTTAATCGTTACTTATCACTAAGAGGCCGGAAAGAGTCGTTGATTTTTGTATTTTTGTTTTTTTTTTAAATTTACTCTAAAAATTGGTAACTGCCGACTGCGTTAGTCACTCGCAGGACTTGTGTTCCGTTCGCGCGACAGGTGAACGCTCGGAAATGCTGGAGATAAACGCGGCAAGCACTTCCTCGTCGCTGTCATCAGCGTCCTCTTCGACCTTACTCCAATTAGAACTAACATTAGCTGAGCACATACTGTCATCTGACATTCGTATACTGGCTGAATTGAATCGCGTTAAAAACTTAAGTGATGAAGAATTGCCAGAGCCTCCAGCTATATCTGCTGCTCCGTCAATGTACAACAATATCTCAGACAAACAAAAATTGATTAATATTCAAAAATATATTGAATCATTTGAATATAACTACACAGGAAAGCCATTTTTACAAATGAAAAAGTCACGAGGTTCTTCACATATCCAATTATGCGCGAAGCAAATTATTAATGCAGCACTACCTATTCAATGTGTTGAAGCTGTATTCTTGGGAACATTTTTATCATCAACATTGAAAAGAGTTGATCGGATACCTTTAAGTTTTAAGAGTAAATTTAAAGATGGTGTTCATCGACATATTGTATTAGCTGTAAGATTACATGATGAAGGTAATAAATGGGGATGTTTAGGAATATCGAGACGAAAAAATTTAATGTATAAGCCAGTCAAATATGATAATTTATCAGGATTAATTAAAGATTTTGAACGATCTTATGAAGAGGTATTTCACAAATTGCTGACGGTGTATATTGGTTTGCCTTTGCCACATGATGTTTTCTCAGATCAACCTATCAAATGGCGTGCTAATAAAGTGAAAATATATAAGAATGATCCATCAGTAGTTACTGATAAGATAGAATCTTTTGTACAAAATATTGAGAAAATGAATGATCATTTTAAGCGGGAAGGTATTTTGCCGACTGATATAGTGAAGAAGAAGGAAGGATTTCCCGCCTCCCTGACCAATAGAAGATCATTCACTTCAGTTTCATCAGAAGAAAGTAACAACAACAGGTGACAGACGTGACGTATAATTTTCACTTAAGCTTTTTCATATCTGTTTTGATTGTGTATTATTTGAGTTCTTTGTAATTTATTGTAGATATTGAAAAAAAAGTCATTACAAATATTGCGCAGCTTTTAGTGAATTTGCCTATTTACTATACATTATTAATCTTTATTCATCACTTTCTTCTTCCTCCTCCTCTTCTTCCTCCTCTTCTTCGTGTACTTCTAGTGTCCCCATCGTATCTCCCTCTGATCCTGCATCGGCAACTTGATAATGGTCATGATGATGACCTTCATGTTCCCAAGGTCTGTATAATCCAAATAACTGAGGTCCATCCTATATAGCGCAACAAGTAAGTGGATAAGGATATGGAGTAATAAAAAAACTAATATCATAATCTTACATGATAAAATTTATAAAATAACCAAAAATAACATGAAACTAATAAGAATTTGCCTAACTGATAATGAACTGGTGGAACATGAGGTCCATGGTGACCTCCCCCTCCCATACCTCTTCTGACGGTTACTTGGGCGCTCATCCGCGCCCTCATGGGCAACTGGCGACTCAGACTGCCGAATAGGCGAGGCAGCGACATATTTATTTGTTGTTGTTTTTGTTTTTACCGAATTGAGGAGGTAGGGTAAGGTCGTTTCCACACCTATTCTGTGTCTTGTAGATTAATAGAGTGTAGAAAAGGAGACACCAATATCACCAAAACATCTTAATTATATAGTAATTCTGTGTGTTTGAGTCGCCGAGAGTGATCCAGTGCGACTAGCCTATGCTTACATTCTCTTCTTTATTCTCTTTCTCACTGTCTTATTCATTCTATTTCTCTTGCTCGGCGAGTAATACACCTGCTTTCTTCATCATTCTCCTCTCACTTTCTTACTTACTCGCTATTTGTAACCCTCATATTTCATCACCATTTTCTCGAGCAAAAACAATAAAAATCGAGAATAGAAGAAAAGAATGTCCTCCGAGTCCGGAATAGTCGAGCAGCTTCGCGGTAACAAGCGCTTCCGTGAGTTATTTGCAGAGGAGAAGGCTAAAAGACCAGCTGATGCAGATTTTTGTGCTATTTTAGAGAAAGTAGAGGAGATATTAAGAAATAAAGGTGCAGCATATGATGTAGCGGCGAAAGTTCAAGAGAAAACAATTCCGCAAATATTTGATGGTCAACATATTATGGCTCGTGCACAAACTGGTGCGGGTAAAACTTATGCATTTGCTATTGGAATGATAGGAAGAATAAACCGAAGTAATAATAATGTGCAAGCAGTATGCTTCGCCCCTACCCAAGAGTTAGTGAAACAAATCAAGAAAGAGGTGGCTAGTCTTGTAGAAGGTATGACTCCCGAAATAAGAGTTGTAGATACATCAGTGACGTCCGATGACGTTTGGAAATCTATGACGAGAGACAAGATACCACATATTATTGTTTCTACATCAGGAGGACTGTCCGCAAAACTAAATCATCTAACCAAGGGACTTAAAAACAGTTGGACTGACATTAAGAAATCTTTACTTAGCCATGTTAAACTTTTAGTACTCGATGAAGCAGATGATATGATAACAGAGTCCTCGTTCTTGATGAAAAGTGACTTACCAACATTGAAAAAAGATTATGGACTTAATTTTGAGCAAGTAGTATGTTACAGTGCAACATATAAGCCTGAATCAGTGCACCAAATTTCGGCGATATGTAAAAAATCTGAAGGAAGAAGTATAAAAAGACTTGAACTACCCTATGCCATTTCACCAGCAATCAAGCAAATTGTTATAAAAGTAAAAGCTGAAAATGACAAGGAGTTAACATTACAAAGAAAAATGGAAGCATTAAAAGATATTTATCGCAATAACATCGTTCAAAAATCTATAATTTTTATGAATAAGAAACACGACAATGCTAGAAGAATGCCTGGTGAAGCGTCCATTGATAGTATTTCAAGAGAAATTGAAATGCTTTCCAATCCTGCTGCTGGATTAGATTATAAATGCGGCAAATTCTATTCTGGTATGGAAGATCCTAGTAAACCAGGTTCTACCTCAAAAGTAGACGAAAATTTATATCGTGATAAAGTATTTACCAATTTTTGCAAAGCCAAAGGTCAAGATGGCGCATTTGATGTTATTATAACATCTGATGTATTGTCTAGAGGGATTGATTTACCAGAAATCAACTTAGTTATCAATTTTGATTTACCAATGGGAAGAGATAACAATGGTAAATATTCCATAGATCCTATTACGTATATTCATCGTATTGGTAGATGCTCACGTTATGGTAAAATTGGTACCGCGATAACATTTATAGAGGACGATAATTCTGGATTTGAAGAAATAAAAAGATACTGTACTTCCGAGTTAATTCCACGTCAAACTTGTGAATTTAATTACGACGAAGTAGCAGATGAAGCACAAATTGGAGAGCGAGTAAGGGGATTAATTACGGACTTTAAATCAAGAGCAGCGGATGTTATAAATGAAGAATCCAAAGCAGATTTTCTTGTCTTGACTGAAGAACCAGAAGAGACGAAATCAGTTGAAACGAATTCTACCATTTTTGATCCTACCGTTGACGCCGTCACAAGAGATATAAGTAACGCGTCTATTGGAGGTGGCTCAGTTTAAAAATGAAATTCAAGCCAACCGAACATGCAGTAAGTAACTAAGAAAATAAAAACGAATTGAAAATGTAAATAAATAAATCAAAACTTATAATCGGCCTTAGCGATTTTCATGCTGGTGTAGAAAACAAAAAATCAAAGTAAATAGTGAATGATAGACGATTAATGTGTGATTCGGATGCTTAGTGGATGATGCAGGAATCCGCGGTGGATCAAGTGCTACGAGGTGCGTTCTGGGAGCAAGAATACGACCAATGGAGGTTGCCTTCGTTCAATTTAAAATATTTTGTATCCTCTACATTTACCGATACCCATAATGAACGTAACTTGATCATGACGAAGCTATTGCAACAATTAAACGACATCGCCAGACCCAATGGTATTGATATAACATTTGTAGATATGCGATGGGGTGTGAAGGATGAGAACACTGATGATCACAAAACCTGGGATGCATGTAAGATGGAATTAGAAAAATGCAGGAATGAATCGTGCGAATCATTTTTTATATCATTACAAGGATATAAATATGGATATCGCCCATTGCCAAGAGAAATCGACCAAATAACATATGATAATCATATAAACAATTATGTTGGTATAGACAGAGACGATTTAATAGAATTAGCTAGCAAATGGTATATATTAGATACCAACTCAATACCACCAAAATACGTTTTAACGAAATTGGATAATAATAATCGCAATGATTATTGGGTCACTGTGTTGTCAAAATTATTAATACTTCTGAATGGTTTAATGTTTGAAGAAGAATTGTACATTGGTGACAGTGTGACCAACTGGGAAGCTATTGCTGCCTTGAATGATACAAACAGTAATAGAATATTTTGGATGCAAAGAGATATACAAGAAACTATCAACGACACTCAAGATCCTTGGAATGAATTCGATGATGCCCGAAGTAGCGAAATTCATGATAGACTTAGCAAATTGAAAAGCGTTATGATACAAAAACTTGGTGGTCACAATCGCATTTATACCACTGCAATTGATAGTTTATCGTCTATAAAAAATAAAAATAGTGATTATGATATGTACATAGCAGAATTCTATGATAAATTTAAAAATATATTGATGTCTGAGGTCAATCAAGCCATACTTAAGAAAGATATGTGGTTCAGTAATGCATTTAATACTGGTTTGCGCGGTGAAGTGTGTATGGATTTGCTGCATCATTATTCATGGGCAAGGGACAAAGTAAAAGATTTTGAAGGACGTGAGGATATCCTGAGACAAGCTATGTGTATACTTACCAGTAGAGACAGGACAACTCCAACGAGCCGAGTAGTTGGTTTGAGAGGAGTTGCACTTTGTGTTGTGGGTAATTCGGGGTGTGGTAAAACGTGCATAATGGCTAAATTAGCATCATTACTATACCAAAGAGATGGAATCCCGGTAATTTTAAGGTTTTGTGGTATAAATGATGACAGTTCGAGTGGCTTGAAGCTGCTGAAAAGTATCATTCGACAGATCCATTACATATACCGCGTCGTCCGCGACATAATCAATGATAGTTACAGCGAATTAGTTGCATATTTTCAATCGTTAATACTCAATTTTCCTGTCACACTTTTCATCGACAGCATCGATCAACTCAGTAATGATAACCAAGAACGAAGCAAGATAAGCTTCTTGGATAACATTCAACCTCATCCAAGTACAAGAATAATTGTGTCGTGTTTACCTGACGATTTGACTACCAACACATGGTTCGGGTGTGACACACAGTTAAAAATAAGCGGAGTAAGTAGAGTGGAAGTCACCTCTATAACGGATGAAGTAGACAAAATATTAAATTCATTTTTGCTAAATAGTTCACGTACGTTAACAAATCATCAAAAGGAAACGGTTCTAGCTGTTACGAACAATAATTCTAGCGCATTGTTCATAAAACTGGTGGCTAGAGTAGTGTGCTCCTGGACCAGCCACGAGGCTCAATGCACCTTGCAGTCCTCGGTACCATTATTAATCAATCAGATATTTGATTCTATTCAATATAATTATGGTAAAATTTTGGTACAAGCTATCATTGCCTTCATCACACTTGCTGTTCGTGGGGTAACGAGTAAAGAGATGGAGGACTTGCTGTCGTTGGACGAACAGGTTATGGATGAAGTCAACAAGTATAATAAATCTATACGGTTGCCATCTCATGTGTGGTTGCGTGTAAAGAGTGAGTTGGCAGGGTTGATTGTGGAGAGTGATCAAGGTTGTATGAAGTGGTATCATCGTCAATTGTGGGAGACTGCAGCAAATCGATATAATGAAGACGAGAAGATTTATTACCACCAGATCATGGGCAAGTACTTCGGTAATATCTATGATGAGTCGATCGTCACCTACAAAGGAATCAATAGAAATCCATTACTGATGAAAGGCGAGGCTGGTTCTATCTGGTATAAGTCTAGCAACAAGGTGATCAACAGAAGAAGATGCACAGAAGCGGGGTATCATTTGGTTCAAGGAAATCTATTTGAAGAGGCTATCAATGAATTATGCTCCATGAATTTTGTATGCGCCGCAATTAAAACTGGTAACGGGTTTCGAACAGTTAAAAATTTAATAAATATTGTTTATGGAATGACTGCGACTCCGCAGCAACAAAGCAGTTATGAGCGAGCCTTCCACTATATGCTTTGGCTACGTAAAGAGATGAATACTATCTTGCTCAACGTTGAAGTCAATATAATTGGTACTGCAACAAAGGAGCCTACGCACTCACATGTTGGAAAAGATGTAATTGAATTACTTGCTTCGCGTGGAATTGAATTTTGCAGCGTAAATAAATTCACTTATCGTACTTCTGACGACTTATGGATAAGGAAGAGAGTGGTAGGCTCCGCGGAGACGTATGACTCTTGTCTAATGAATTTGATTGGACATACTAGGGCTGTGGAGAATCTTCACCTAAGTACCAGTGGAAAGCTAAGCAGTGTCAGCGCTGACGGGAATATCAAGGTTTGGGATAACAAATCCGGTGAATTAGTTAATGTATTTCACAGCAATTGTAAAGGTGTCAAGAGTCTGTGTTACAATCACAACGAGTCTGTGCTTTTCACCGGATCATATGAAGGAATACTCCATGTATGGAATACCTTTACTACCGAGTGCCTCCGGACGGTAGTTGCCCATAGTGATATCATCAGATCAATGTGTTACAATGAAAAAACATTGCGATTATTCACGGCGTCTGCAGATAGGACCATCAAAGTATGGAATGACTCATTGGAATTGATTGCTACTCTCGCCGATAATGCATTAGGGTTGTATTCAATTTATTGCAATAAGGATGGTACCTCTTTGGTGTCTGGAGGCAATGACCAGCAAATCAAAATATGGAATTTAAATAATTTTCAATGTGAGAGAACTTTTGTTGGGCATTATGGCACCGTTATGTGCGTGCGGTATAGCCACGATGAAAGTAGAATAGTGTCAGCGGGTGGTTCTGATTTTTCAATTAAATTATGGGGCATACAATCGGGAGAGTGTATCCGCACGTATGTCGGTCACACGCACACAGTTAGCTTTGTCGTCTTCAACGATGATGAAAGTAGACTTATTTCCAGCGGTTGGGACAAGACGATTAGAATATGGAACACGGATACAGGTGACGAGTTAAACACTTTGCGAGCCCATTCATCTTGGGTCAATGCAGTCCTATATGAGCATGGAAAAATATTCTCTGCGTCATCAGATAATTCAATTAAAATATGGAATTATGATGAGAATCGTGTCACTTCACAGCGACATAGTGATTATATAACTAGTCTATGCTCACCACCAGGTTGCTCCATAGTTATTTCAAGCTCTTGGGACAACACAATCAAGATTTGGGATGTTTCCACGTTAGAATTGAAGTGCACCTGTACAGGTCATACGAATAAAATCAACGGGATTTGCTGTAATAAGAATGCTACTATAGTAGTATCCGGATCAGACGATGAAAGTATTAGAGTTTGGAGTTTTGTGAATAGTAATGTCGCATGCAGTCTTGTAATTACGTATACAGTTGGAATTAGATCAGTGTGCATAGCCAATGATGAGTCCAGGATAATATCTGGTTCTGATGATAGTTTGATCAATATTTGGAGCATAAGCACCGGCGATTTGTTACATTCCCTGAGTGGCCACACGGGGTCCATTGAGTACTTGATTATCAACAAATTGGATACGAAAATTGTATCAACTGGAGGTGACTACTTGGATAGAGATAACAGTATTAGAATATGGGATTTAGGACAGAGACGTTGTGAGATAGTGCTTGATAATGGGCATACCGAGTCGGTATACTGCGCCCGTTATAGCGACGATGAGTCGATGATAGTCACGTGTTCCATAGATAAGACAATAAAATTGTGGAGCAGTAGCACTGGCGAGTTGCTTCAAACCTTCGTCGGTCACTATGAATGTGTGAGTTCGGTGTGTTTTAGTCCAAATGGCTTCAACAAGGTTTTGTTATCGGGTTCCAAAGATGGCTCTATCAAAATTTGGGATATTGAAAGTGGTAGCTGTCTTTACACCATCAATGGTCTAACATCGAATGTCTTAGGTGTTACTGCTGTGCTGTATAATAATGACGGCTCAAAGATCATCGCCGCTGCAGATATGGACGTGTTTGTGTTCGAATCTTGCATGAAATAGTCCGGTGCTTTGAAGGAATGCAACTTTGTGTATATGTACATAGTAGTTACTATGTAGTACATTGTAGTTCTTGTAAAATAATGTTCTAAATCCCTAAACATATTCGCCCAAAAAAAATTTGTAATTCTGGTACTCAAATTCAATTACTAAATGGCCGAAATGGCGTGGTAAAATGCTGCTGAAGCCTCTATTGCGTGGTCTATCGCTGCAGCCACTGCAGCTGCTCACAATGGCAGAGTCTAAACAGGCAATGATGCTTGTCGGGGCATCGTCGTTGGCCACAAGAATTAGCATGTCCAATCCGTTAATTGACAGTAGTATAGTCGCATTTTTGTTGTCTTTTCTTCTTTCAAATAAATTTCCAAGTTTGTCAATAAAATCTGATAAAATTATCTCGTTCGGGTGGAGTAATGTTCTCATCGCTTCTCTAGTTATAGGTATGTTGGGTAGTAGCACTTCTTCTGATGACGATGGTGCCCAAACAACAGCGATGAATGTAATACCTATGCTTGTGTCATTTATAAGTGGCATTATTGGATCATTCGTGGGATCAATCGTTGCATTTAATATTGTTAAGAAGTTTTGTAGTGCAAATATTTTAGTTTCTGATCTAGCAATATGTGCTGGCTGTTTAACAGCATCATATATTGGAGGTACATCAAATTTCTTTGAAACAGCAAATATATTAGTAAAAAATGGCAGCAGCACCTTGAAGCTGTTGAATATTGTGGCAGGTTTTGATATATTTGTGATGGTTTGTTACTTTATGGTTCTTCTTGGTATCCGTAAAATGGGAGTAAAAGATGAAACAGCGCAATCAAAAAAGCCGTTGCATAACTCGTCCGACAATAGCACAACTAGTGCAAATATTGCAGTGCTTGATATTGTCAAGCCGGGGCTATTGGGTATGGTCGTTTCCTTGATAGCATCTAAATTACAAAAGACTATTGCTATTCCAGGAGTGAGTGTCGCTATAGCGACAATATTATCATTAATAATTAGAAAAACAAATTTTCGATGGGTCAAATCGATATCTAGTGATGGTAGGAATCTGTGCAGTACATTTTACCTCTCTATATTCTATGCAATTCTTGGTGGAGGTTTGCAATTTAATGATTTAGTCGTAGGGATTCCGATTTTGTCACTGATATCCCTGACATTACTTATTCATCTAGGAATCATGTTCATTAGTCGATTGTTATGGAATAATTATTTTCCAAAACACCAAATTGATATTGATAACTTAATAATTTCGTCCAATGCGTGCATCGGTGGCGCCGCAACGTCCGCTGGAATGGCTTCTCAAATTGGTCGAAACGATTTGACTATTATTGCGTCATCATTAGGGATTCTGGGTTATGTCATAGGAACACATATTGGTTTAAACTGTATAAAATATATGAAATATTAAGATGTTTTAAAAAAAAAGCTATTTTCTTACATACAATATTTAAAATGAATCTCTAACTGTGCAAATACACCTAGGTCTCACGAACCTTAAACTAACTAGTCTATCAGTCGTGATAACCTTGGATTATTGCAGTCATATCTCCCATTTATGTCTTATACAAACATATTGCTGTTTTACCAATATAAAAAAATATAAAATGTTTCGCTTCATGAGTTACAAATGCCTTAAAATCAGCACCAACAATGCAAAACCAGGTAGGTCCATACTTATGATCAAAATGTGTTTTAATATGTTTTGAAATATCCTTTTCCTCTTGATTTCCTTCTAGCGCAGCAGCAGCGACTGACATGGCGTCATTTTTCATTTCCCCGTGGACACCGTGGTCATCCATGTCGCAAATCACCTTGCTGTGCGTGCCGGCAGCTGTTGACGACATCTTTCCTCGTCTCACAAACCCCCGTAAATTATATTTTATTCACTATTTGTCTTCTTCGTTTTTTTGATTTTTTTTATGCCGGTATGGTATAACGGCGCCGCGAAGGACGACGATAAACAAAAAATTATTGTTGAAACAATATTTATATACATTACAATGAGTTAAAAGTGGTGGCTAAAACAATGTCGACGTAAAT
>JACCDO010207811.1_pt1 | contig 28857 bp, 22 predicted proteins | sample 7446101 | NCBI WGS metagenome assembly JACCDO01 (sample SAMN15323440, study PRJNA562643) | freshwater metagenome | isolation source: river surface water | place: USA:Blue River Watershed | collected 2017-08-16
ACCGACCCACTCTGCCTTGAGCCACTCTAAGTCAGCATAATTGACTGCAAAGAAAATGACGTCGGCAATGACAATCAAGCTAATCGCAGCAAGGGCGAGAGCCGCTGTTGCATGGGACTTCGCTTCAGAATCTCTTTTTCTGAACCACCTCAACACAGGAGCAAACCAAAGGGCTACCTCCAGGCCCAGTAGGATGCTGCCTGGCGGAAGGAAATCGCCGACGTTCATTGAGGATCCCCGGAGCATTTCAAAACCGCGATTTTTTCGAGATAGACTTCGATCAGTTCTTCAAGCTCTACCTCAGCTTGGGGCCTCTCACGAGTCATCAACTGGCGAAGTAAAACCGGAAAAGTCTCCAAAAACAGTAACGCATTTTGAAAATCATGCGATTTTCGTCCCTGGCCTGGTGTACTCATCACTTTATTCGCTTTCTTGAAGGCAGCGGAATCCCAAGGGCCTTCATCCGATTGTAGACAGTAGCACGACTCATTTGTAACTTCTCTGAAAGAGCCTCAGTATCGTTTTCAAGAATCTCCAGGGCAACACTCAGATAGTTTCTTTCAGCCTTGGAAACATAGTTCCTAAAACTGTTCCCGTGAATCTCCCGAGCGGTTTGAGGGAGCACACCAATCTCGGAAGAAGCTCCGAGATTCTGAATCAAAATGTGCTTCGCTTTCAGGTCCTCGCCCAGTGACTCGATGCAAGCACGTTGAATGACTGCATGAAGCTCCCGGACGTTTCCCCTCCAGTGGTGATGCTGAAGAATCCGCTTGGCTTCCTGAGTGATCCTCGAGTGAGGGTAACCGAGTCGTTTGAGAAAAAACTCAGCGAGGGGAATGATGTCCTCTACTCGCTCTCGAAGAGGCCGCGTCGTGATTCTAAATACATTCAGCCGATAAAAAAGATCCTCGCGAAAACGACCGTCCATCACTTCTTTTTCAAGATTTCGGTTGGTCGCAGCGATGATTCGCACATTTGCCCTCACCTGTTGAGTGGAGCCAACAGGCGTGAACGTACCCTCCTGCAAAAAACGGAGCAGCTTGACTTGCTGAGAAAGCGGGAGCTCCCCGATCTCGTCTAAAAACAAGTCGCCTCCATGAGCCGCAAGCACCAAGCCCTCCCGGTCATGCGTCGCTCCCGTAAATGCTCCGCGCTTGTGACCAAAAAGCTCCGATTCAAAAAGCGCCTCCGTAATTGCTCCGCAGTTCAAACTCACCAGTGGGCGCAGGGGATCACCTCGTAAGCGATGAATTTCAGAAGCGATGACCTCTTTCCCCGTACCGGTCTCCCCCGTGATGAGCACATGCGTCTCAAAGGCGGCCACTTTACTCACCGACTCGCGCATAGCGTCGCTGTGGATCGATTCACCCACAATTTGAGAACCAATCCGCAGCTCTTGTCTCCGACTCTCGCTCCACCTCGCAGCGGCGTGGGTCCTCAGCGTCTGCTGAATACGCAACGGAAGCTCCTGGTGAACCTGCGGTGACTTCATCAAATAATCATCCGCCCCAAGGTCAAGGGCTCGCGAGATTCCTGAAACATCACCGTCAGAACTCAAAATGAGAATCGCTGCTTGCGGCTGCAAAACCTTCAAATCTCGCAGCACCCCTAGAGAGTCCACCTCCTTCAAATTCCGATCCAACAGAAGCAGATCAAAACTCTCTCGCGACGCCTTCCTTATCCCGACTTCAACCGTCTCAGCCCAAACGACCTCATGCCCCGCTAATGACGGGAGGATCAGTTGGTGAAACCATTTCTCGTCCTCAAGGTGAAGGATCTTCATGACTTATTCTACAAAACTAGAATCATTTTTCTATTTTTTTAGAACTTAACGTCCACCAGAAAGCACTAAAACCAAATATATCAGTAACTTAAAGGTTGGCACATCTCCTGCTTTATTCAGGAAAACCTGATCTTAAACCCCCAAAATCTTAGGAGTATGCCAATGAAGTTTAAGTCTGCTTTTTTTCAGAAGTACGGAATCGCCCTCGCCCTCCCTGCACTCCTTGCGAGTGTCTGGACCCCAAAAACAAACGCCGCAGAGGCGGAACTCGGCCGAGGCCTCATCAGCACAGAAGGGTCCACCACCTTACTCGATCAATGCGTCGAACAAAAAGAGACCGACCTCACAAGCCAGAGTGTGCGCTCCACTCAGTTTGAGCTAAATCTTTTGAATACCAAAGAGGAACTCATCGACAAGATGCGAAGTTCCGTTGCCGTAAGTGGATCCTACGGAGCGGTCAGTGCCGGCGCAAAAGAGAAATTCGCTCGCGAGGTGTATTGGAATCACAACAGCAATTACATTCTCGTTCGCGCAACCCGGGTTACATCTAAAAATGTATTCGCTGCTCAATCTACTCGCCTCACACCTTATGCAAAACGAATCCTCACTGATTCGCGTTTTGCATTTCGAGAAGCGTGTGGAACGGGTTTCATTACGACTGTGGAGATGGGCGGAGAAATCTACGGCCTGATTGAAATCGAGTCTCAAACTTTCACAGATAAACAGTCCGTTGAGCGCTCCTTAAGAGCCAATGGCGGGTTTACTTCTGGATCAGTAAAAGGACAGGTCGAATTTCTTCGAACCGTCCAGAAACTGAGCTCACGCTTTCAAACCAAAATAAACTTTCAGCGAACGGGAGGGGCACAGATCCAGATTCCGGATTCTATCGAAGAACTCCTTGAACTCGGCCAGAGTATCGAGAAGCTAGCGGACAAGAATCCGGTAAGCATCAACTTCCTTACACGGGATTACTCAAGTGTGAGCAATTTCAGCATGTCTGAAAATGACCCTGCGGTTGCGGTTCGTCAGAACTGGCTGGATTGGGCGGAACAAAAGCTCAAGATTGCCCGCGACCTCTACTCGAGGACTCATTATGTCCTCGAGAACCCAGAGGACTTCAAACGATTTGATGAAGATACGCTCACTCAGCAGCTTCGAGAACTCGACGAATTGATGATCAAACTTAAAAATCTGATAGCGGAAGGCACCAGTTTCCTTAACGATATTCAACCCCAAGAAATTGAATTTCCTAACCTTATCAAGCTGCCCGAAATGACATGGAGAGCGTCACGTCGACCCCTGAATCTCAGCTGCGAAACCAAAGAAAGTCTCGCATGCGGTGTAGAGTCCTATCGATCAGCAAACTCTGCTTCATGTGGGGTAGAGGATTTAGTCGAAGGAAGCGGTCCCGTTTGTGGTGCGGTATACAAGAAATTAGAGTCTTCAGTCTGTGGTCCTCGGGCATTCAGGAAGGATCGTCAGCCGGTCTGCGGCGTTGAGCGATACAAGAAGTGCTACTACGGCAAACAGCAGGGCATTTTCGGCAAAAGGAAACACGGCCGCGACAAGTCCTGTGGCGTAGAGCTCTATCAGGAGTGCCGAAACGAGAATTTTGGAGTGGAATCCTACAACTCCTGCCGTCACCCGAATCACGGGATTGAGAAGTACAATACATGCAAAAACAGAGAGTTCGGATACGTTTTTAGATCATGTAAGCACTTCTCTCACGGCCCAGAACGCTACAAAACCTGTGAAGTTGCGACCATTGGCTCGGTAGAAACCTCTTGTCCAAAATTTTAAGGAGAATCCGTCATGAAAAAATTACTCCTGATTCTAACATTAGTGACTGCAGCTACCTGGTTCAGCCCAAAACAATCCGAGGCTATTGAGCCTTCCCGCCTTACAGTGAGGCTAAATGGGGTCCAGGGAGTGGAAGAGATGGGTTGCGCGCAAAAAATAAATGACGCCATTCAGCTGATCGAGGCAGTGATAAACAGTGATGAGTTCAAGCAAGAGATCTTAGACCACGAGTGGAATGGCAAGAAGCAGTTTGCCCAAGCTGATGGCTTGTCGAACGAAGAGATCTACCAAAAAATTATCGAGGGATTTGAAACCACTGACGAGAGCGAGTCCCCTACTTTAGGGACCCTAGATCTCAGTTTGCAGGTCTACCGCCCATTTTTCAGATGGAGTAAAGTGATAGGATACACGCGTCCCAATGAGAATACGATCTACCTGAATCGATATCGCTTGAGGGACAACTCGACCGCCGAAGTTGCAGCAAATCTCGTTCATGAATGGACTCACAAGCTAGGATTCGATCATGATTCTAAAGCCACCTCACGAAGGGCCTATAGCGTTCCCTACCGAGTGGGTGACCTCTTCCTAAAAATTGCAAAAAATGCTGATTTCTGAAGTGTTTCATTTAGCCTAAGAGACATGAATCATTCGGAATCGTCGAAGCCGGTTACGCCAAGGAGGGCCCCCGGCCCCAAAGGTCTTCCTATTCTCGGACAAGCCCTTCGCTATCAGAAAGACCCGTTCGGGTTTTTTCTTTGGCTGCGGGAGAACTTTGGAGATGTGGTGGAGGACCCTTCCTCAGGAATTCCTCTCGTTCAGATTTTCACGCCCGAGGCGATCGAACACGTTTTAGTTCGAAACGCCAAAAACTACCAAAAGGACCGTATCATTCGAAGCTGGAATCTTCTTTTCGGTGAGGGACTCCTCATCAGTGAAGGAGAAAAATGGAAGCGCGACAGAAGAGTGATTCAGCCGGCATTTCATCGCGATCGCATCGCGGAATACCAAGCGCAGATGGAGCATCACACTCTCCGACTGAGTCAATCCCTTCGTTGGTCAAGCACCCGCGGCGGCAGCAGCCAAATCAATATTGTGAGTGAAATGACCGAGCTCACGATGAGAATTGCCATCGAGTCCCTCTTTGGAATGGAGCCCAATGCCGAAGTCAGTGAAAAAGACTTTCAGGAAATCGCAGGGGCTCTGGACGACATTGCGCAGTGGTTTGAATTCTCAAGCGGGGCATTCATGATCCTCTCCGCTTCCTTCCCCTGGTTTCCGTTTCCCAAAAAACTTCGCTACCAAAGCGCCATATCTAAGCTTGAAAAAATCCTACTCCGCATCATCAGTCGTAAACGAGAACTGCTCGCTCACGAGACCCATCCTCACCTCGATTTGCTCGGTGCACTGATACAAGCCAAAGAGGACGCCATCGCGTCTAGCTCAAACACAGAGAATGCATTTAGCGACCGGCAAATCCGAGACCAAGCCCTCACCTTTTTCCTGGCCGGCCACGAGACGACCTCGCTTGCCCTGACCTACACTCTGCGACTTCTCGCCCTTCATCCTGAGATCCAAGAACAACTTCGAACATTGCTGATGCAAGGCCCTTCGGAGGAGGCTCGATTCACACTCGACCAAGTCATCGACGAAGCGATGCGCCTCTACCCACCTGCCGCTCTCACTGCGCGCGAGTCCTTGGGCGAGGATCAAATCGGCGGATTCTTCATCCGAAAAGGCACCACAGTCGTTATCCCTACGTGGGCGATCCATCGAGACCCGAGGTACTTTGGGGAGGATGTTGAAATCTTTAGACCGAGTCGCTGGACGCAGGAGTTTCGGAAAGAGTTGCCAAGAGCCGCTTATCTTCCCTTCGGCTTTGGACCGCGAATGTGCATTGGATTTGGCTTCGCTCTTCAAGAAATGCGAATCATACTCGCGCACCTGATTTCAAACTACCGTTTTACCATCAACCGCGAAAACGTCGCGATGAAGCTCCAATCCTCAATCACCATGCGCCCAGTGGGTCCTGTCCTTTTGGAGGTCACAGCCGTTCACTGATGCCCAGGATCGGCCTTTCCCTTGCAAAGCTGAGAGTGAAAGATTTCTTTTCGAGAAGGAGCTTCATTCGATATGCTCAAAGGATTTCGCGATTTTCTCTTGCGAGGTAACGTAATCGATCTCTCGGTCGCCGTGCTGATGGGCGCAGCTTTCGGGAGCGTGATTTCAGCATTTGTCAGCGACCTGCTTACGCCCCTCATTGCCGCCATTGGGGGACAACCGGACTTCTCAGCACTCACCTTTGAGATCAATAACAGCCAATTCTTCTATGGCGACTTTCTCAATGCGCTGATCTCGTTTTTGATGGTCGGAACAGCTGTGTATTTCCTTTTGATTCTCCCCGTCCAAAAACTCAAAACACGAGGATTACTCGGCATCGAAGGGGCGACAAGCGCCACAGTGCAATCGATCGGTATAGCCCAAAGGGTAGGCCAAACACGGAGTTGTCCCGAATGCCTCAGTGAAATCCCAATTCAAGCTCATCGGTGCGCACACTGCGCCCAACTCGTACCGCCGATTCCAGGAAGCGGGAGCATTGGCAATGAGCAACGCTCAGTTGGGTGACAGCGATCAACAGGACGCTCGGTTGCCGTCGTGGGTTATTGCTATAAAATCAAAAGCCCCAGGCTCGGGGAACGAGGCTGAGGCTTTTGATTTTATGGTGCGCGATGAGAGGATTGAACTCCCGACCTTGGCTGTGTAAAAGCCCTGCTCTACCGCTGAGCTAATCGCGCATCCTATTTGGTGCTTACCAGGCTCTCGCCCGACTCACGGAGACTTACTTAGCCCCCATGAGTCGAGAAAGAAACTGTTTTTTTTCTGAATCTCCGCGATTCAGAGAATTACATTCCGGTTCCGGCTTCAGAAGCAGACTCAGTGGCGTGAGCGATGTTGCTCGTTGCCATCCCTGCTCCTTCCTCCGCGACGGTGTCGACATCGATCTGCAAACGCTTGTACTTCACGAGGCCTGTTCCAGCAGGAATCAAGCGGCCCATGATGACGTTCTCCTTGAGGCCACGGAGGTAATCCACGCGGCCGCTGATGCTGGCCTCGGTGAGAACCTTGGTGGTCTCTTGGAAAGACGCTGCAGAGATGAAGCTTTCCGTCGTGAGCGACGCCTTCGTGATACCCAGCAAGAGGGACTCTGCGGTTGCAGGAGCGCCACCCGTTGCAAGAACACGTTGGTTCTCGGTCTCGAAGGTAGACTTGTCGACTTGCTCGCCCGTGAGGAACGTGCTGTCTCCAACGTCTTTCACTTTCACCTTACGCAACATCTGACGAACGATCGTCTCGATGTGTTTGTCGTTAATCTTAACCCCTTGGAGTCGATAAACTTCCTGCACTTCATCCACGAGGTACTTGGCGAGAGCTTTCTCACCCATGACCCGCAGAATGTCGTGTGGGTTAATCGGACCGTCCATGAGAGGCTCACCTGCCTTAACGTAATCCCCTTCGTTTACGGCCAAGTGACGGCCTTTTCCGATGAGGTATTCGCGAGGCTCACCGTTTTCAGGAGTAACGATGACTTTGCGTTTTCCTTTGGTATCTTTACCGAAGGAGACGGTTCCATCGATCTCGGTGATAACAGCAGAGTCTTTCGGCTTACGAGCTTCAAACAACTCGGCAACCCGTGGAAGACCCCCGGTAATATCCTTGGTTTTCGAAGTTTCGCGGTGAATCTTCGCCAACAGATCCCCTGCGCTCACTTGATCGCCATCGGAGACGACGATGTTTGCGCCGACAGGGAGCATGTAGCGAGCGATACGGCTGGTGCCAGGAATCTTCACGACTTCGCCGTTCGCATCCAGAATCAAAAGCTTAGGACGCTTATCCGTGGCTTTCGACTCGATGATCACTTTGTGTGAAAGACCCGTGACGCTGTCGAACTGCTCCTGCATGGTGACGCCTTCTTCGACGTCTTCCAGCTTCAGAGTACCCGTTGCTTCGGTTACGATCGGAGTCGAGTAAGGATCCCAATCCGCGATCAACTTGCCTTTTTCGACTTGTTGGCCATCAGTGACAACCACTTTAGCCCCGTAAACAACTGGGTAACGCTCACGTTCACGACCTTGAGCATCCATGATCGCGATTTCCCCGTTTCGGTTCATGACCGTGAGGAAACCTTCTTTGTTGCGAACGGTGTTCAAGTTCATGAAACGAACAGTACCCATCGTCTTCACTTCGAGACTCGACTGCTCAGCGCGACGAGAAGCCGCGCCCCCGATGTGGAAAGTACGCATGGTGAGCTGGGTTCCAGGTTCACCGATCGATTGTGCAGCAATAACACCCACTGCTTCACCGATGTTCACCATTCGGCCGCGAGCCAAGTCACGTCCGTAACAGTAACCACAGATCCCCTTCTTCGCCTGACAGGTCAGAACGGAGCGGATGCGAACCTTATCGATTCCAGCTTGGTCAATTGCCTTAACCAAATCTTCAGTGATTTCTGTATTGGCAGGAACAATCACTTCGCTCGTCATGAGATCGAGGACTTCTTCAAGGGCCACGCGACCCAAGATCCGATCACCCATCTTCTCGATGACTTCGCCACCCTCGATCAGGGCAGACACATAGATACCGTCGAGGGTTCCGCAATCCACTTCCGTCACGATCACGTCTTGAGACACATCGACAAGACGACGAGTGAGGTAACCGGAGTTAGCGGTCTTCAATGCGGTATCGGCCAAACCTTTACGCGCACCGTGGGTCGATACGAAGTACTGAAGAACGGTCAATCCTTCACGGAAGTTTGCAACGATCGGAGTCTCGATGATCTCGCCGGACGGCTTAGCCATCAATCCCCGCATACCTGCAAGCTGACGGATCTGAGCGTTCGAACCCCGGGCTCCGGAGTCCGCCATCATGAAGATGGAGTTGAATGCCGGAGCAGTCACTTCCTTCTCAGAACCCTTCCAACCCACAGGGGCTTTGAAGGTCTGAACCGACAAGCGTTTCATCATCGCGCTTGCGATCTGTTCGGAGGTTTGTGCCCAGATATCGATGACCTTGTTGTAGCGCTCACCATCAGTGATGAGACCTTCAACGTACTGGTTCTCAATTTCCTGAACTTGGGCATATGCCTTATCCAAGAACTCTTTCTTCTCTGGAGGCATCAACATGTCATGGACCGAGATCGAGATCCCGGCGCGCATGGCTTGCTTGAACCCGGTTTGCATCAAGTGGTCTGCAAGCAGAACCGTCTTTTTGTTTCCGGTCAAACGATAGCAATGGTCGATGAGGTCAGCCAAATCCTTCTTCCCAAGGATCTTGTTATAGATCGGGAAAGGAATTTCGGTAGGAACCACTTCGGACAACATCGCGCGACCGACGGTCGTGTCATACACTTTTCCGGCGATTCGGCACTTGATCTTGGTCTGAAGAGAAACCACGCCTGCGTCAAACGCATAGTGAACTTCCGTTGGGCTGGAGAAGACTTTGCCTTCCCCTTTGCTGAACGGACGCTCACGGGTCATGTAATAGAGACCGAGAACAATATCCTGGCTCGGAACGATAATCGGCTTACCGTGAGCTGGAGACAGAATGTTGTTGGTGGACATCATCAACACGCGAGCTTCGATCTGAGCTTCGATCGAAAGCGGAACGTGAACGGCCATCTGGTCGCCGTCGAAGTCAGCGTTAAAAGCTGCGCAGACGAGCGGGTGAAGCTGGATCGCCTTACCTTCAATCAGGACAGGCTCGAACGCCTGGATCCCCAAACGGTGAAGGGTCGGTGCGCGGTTGAGGAGCACTGGGTGTTCCTTGACCACTTCTTCCAAGATATCCCAAACTTCTTGGCGCTGCTTCTCCACCATCTTCTTCGCAGACTTGATGGTCGTAACGTAGCCGTACTCACTCAGCTTGTTGTAAATAAACGGCTTGAACAACTCGAGGGCCATGACCTTCGGGAGTCCGCACTGGTGCAAGCGCAACTCGGGACCCACGACAATAACGGAACGACCCGAGTAATCAACGCGCTTTCCGAGCAAGTTCTGACGGAAGCGACCCTGCTTCCCTTTGAGCATGTCAGAGAGCGAGCGAAGCGGACGCTTGTTTGGACCGGTGAAGGTCTTACCACGGCGGCCGTTATCAAAGAGGGCATCCACCGCCTCTTGAAGCATCCGCTTTTCGTTACGAATAATGATCTCAGGGGCACTCAGCTCCATGAGGCGCTTCAAGCGGTTATTACGGTTGATGACCCGACGATAGAGGTCGTTCAAGTCGGAGGTAGCGAAGCGGCCTCCGTCCAATGGGACGAGAGGACGCAATTCTGGTGGAATGACTGGAATCACTTCCAACATCATCCATTCAGGCTTGTTGGTTCCGCTGACTTTGAATGCCTCGACCACCTTCAGACGCTTCGAGATCTTGGTGCGCTGAGCCTCAGAAGTGGTCTGGCGCATTTCACGACGAAGCTGACGAGAAAGCATGTCGATGTCGACCTTCTTCAGCGCTTCACGAACAGCTTCACCGCCCATGACTGCCTGAAAGGACATTCCATCTTTAATCAGCTGGCTGTGCTTCTCTTCGTTCAGCACGGTACCGACTTCGAGGCCGGTGTTTCCCGCGTCAACGAGTAAGTGAGCCTCGCAGTAAAGAACTTTCTCGAGGTCCTTCAGGGACACATCGAGAAGCGCTCCCATTCGGGAAGGAAGAGATCGGAGGAACCAGATGTGTGCCACAGGGGTAGCAAGCTCAATGTGACCAAGGCGTTCACGGCGAACCTTCGCCTGAATCACCTCGACTCCACACTTCTCGCACACGACACCGCGGTGCTTCATGCGCTTGTACTTACCGCAGTTACACTCGTAATCTTTGACCGGTCCGAAGATCTTTGCGCAGAACAAACCGTCCCGCTCCGGCTTAAAGGTACGATAGTTGATGGTTTCTGGCTTTTTCACTTCGCCATAGGACCACTCACGAATCTTCTCAGGCGATGCCAAGGAGATACGGATCCCGACAAAGCTCAATGGATCCTTCGGTTTGTCAAAAAAGTTCAATAAGTCTTTCATGTGACGCCCTCAGTATTTCTTCTGTTGGTTGAATGCAGTTTGAAATCCGTTGAATCTCAACGCGATCAAAGCATCCCCGCCGGTAATTCTTTTTCTTCTTCCTCAATCAACTCAACGTTCAGGGCCAGAGACTGGAGCTCTTTGACCAAGACGTTGAAAGACTCAGGGAGACCTGGCTCCAACAGCTGTTCACCTTTCACGATTGCCTCATACATGCGGTTACGGCCAGTGACGTCATCCGACTTCACTGTGAGGAACTCCTGCAATCCGTAAGCTGCACCATATGCCTCGAGTGCCCAGACTTCCATCTCCCCGAGACGTTGACCCCCGAATTGGGCCTTACCGCCAAGAGGCTGCTGGGTCACCAGACTGTAAGGTCCGATGCTCCGTGCGTGGATCTTCTCTTCAACCAAGTGGTGAAGCTTCAGCATGTACATCACGCCGACGGTCACTTCCTCAGCGAACGGCTCACCAGACACCCCATCATAGAGAGTCGTCTGACCGCGAGCTGGAAGTTCAGCAACCGACAACATGCGATCAATATCGCCCTCGCTTGCGCCATCGAATACTGGCGTTGCAAAGTGAACCCCACGACGAAGGTGCTGAGCCATCTTGCGAATTTCATCGTCCGAAGCCTTCGCGATATAATCATCAACGGCTTTGTTCTGATAAGTCGCTTTCAAGACGTCCCGCAACTTCGTTGGGTTAAACTGATCGAGGTACTCCTTCACTTTCTCGCCGATACCCCAGGCCGCCCATCCGAGAGAAACCTCGAGGAGCTGACCGATGTTCATACGAGAAGGAACGCCGAGTGGGTTCAAAACCATGTCGACGGGAGTTCCGTTAGCCATGAACGGCATGTCTTCCATCGGAACAATACGAGAGATAACCCCTTTGTTCCCGTGACGTCCTGCCATCTTATCGCCAACCTGGAGACGGCGCTTGATCGCGATCTGCACCTTCACCATTTTGATTACGCCAGGAGCGAGTTCATCGCCCTTCTTCAGTTTTTCGACCTTCTCTTTGAAGACAAAGCGAACTGCTTCAATCTTCTCGCGAGCAGCTTTCATCAAGCCACTCACTTCTTGCTCAACCTCTTCCTTGACAGGAATGAAGCCCAACAAGTCAAAAGGAATCGACCCAAGAGTCGCCTCGTCCAGAACCTGACCTTTCTTCAGAAGCTCTTCAGAACCGTCTTCCGAAAGGAGCTTTCCAGTAGTTGCAGCACCCTTCAATAGGCTCGCAACTTTACCGAAAGCGGAAACGCGAATTGCATCCAATTCGATCTTTTCGTCGCGTCGAATGCGGGAAATCTGCTCTTCCAGAATCGACTTCGAGCGCTCGTCTGGCTCGGTTCCTTCACGGGCAAACACTTGAGCATTAACGATAACACCCTGAACACCCGAAGGCACACGGAGGGAGGTATCGCGAACGTCGCCAGCCTTTTCCCCGAAGATTGCGCGAAGGAGTTTCTCTTCCGGAGAGAGCTGGGTCTCACCTTTAGGAGTCACTTTACCCACCAAAATATCGCCAGGCTTCACTTCCGCGCCAATGCGGATAATCCCGCTCTGGTCGAGGTCTTTCAGAGCCTCTTCGCCGACGTTTGGAATATCCCGGGTAATTTCTTCTTTCCCGAGCTTGGTATCACGAGCAACACACTCGAACTCTTCGATATGAATCGAGGTGAAAGTGTCTTCCTTAATGAGGCGCTCGGAAATCAAGATCGAATCTTCGAAGTTGTAACCGTTCCAAGGCATGAAGGCGATGAGGATGTTCTGACCCAAAGCCAGCTCCCCTGCATCGGTACCCGGTCCGTCTGCCAGAACCTCACCTTTTTTCACCTTGTCGCCGACCTTAACGACCGGACGTTGGGTGATACAGGTGTTCTGGTTAGAACGCTGATACTTGGTCAGATTGTAGATATCCACCTCGGAGCCCATCTCACCAGCGGCAACACCAGCATGACGAACAACGATCTTGGTTCCGTCAACCATGATCACTTCACCCTCGTGCTTTGCGAGAATGATCTGACCCGAATCACGAGCAACGACGCGCTCGATGCCAGTCCCCACGAGAGGGGCATGGGTACGGAGGAGCGGCACTGCTTGACGCTGCATGTTCGAACCCATCAATGCACGGTTAGCATCGTCGTGTTCCAAGAACGGGATCAAGGACGCAGCAATCGAGACAAGCTGGTTCGGACTCACATCCATGAGCTCAACATCGTCAGGGTTCACCAATGCGAACTCCCCTTTACGACGCGCAGAGACATGATCGCTTCCGAGCTTGCCCGTCTTAAGGGCCTCAGGAGATACCTGAGCGATGATCTTGTTCTCTTCCTCGGTGGCAGAGAAGAATCGGATCTCATTAGAAACGTTACGCTCGCCAACCATGCGATACGGGGTTTCGATGAAGCCAAACTCATTAACACGAGCGTAGGTCGACAAACTCGCGATCAGACCAATGTTTGGTCCTTCGGGAGTTTCAATCGGACAAATCCGGCCATAGTGAGTGTTGTGAACGTCACGAACCTCGAAGCCCGCACGCTCACGAGTCAAACCGCCCGGTCCAAGGGCCGATAGACGGCGCTTGTGGGTAACCTCTGAAAGAGGGTTGGTCTGATCCATGAACTGGGAAAGCTGCGAAGAGCCGAAAAACTCTTTCACCACAGCCGAAACCGGCTTCTGGTTGATCAAGTCGTGAGGCATCAGGGTTTCAACTTCCTGAATGCTCATACGCTCTTTAATCGCGCGTTCCATCCGAACCAAACCAATGCGATATTGGTTCTCGATCAACTCACCCACCGGACGAACCCGGCGGTTCCCAAGGTGATCGATATCGTCAATCGTTCCACGACCGTTATTCAACTCACAGAGGTAGTAGAGCGTCGAAAGGATATCCTGTTTGGTCAAAACAGTAGTCTCCTGAGGAACTTCATTCTCAGGGAACTTGTAATTCAACTTCAGGCGACCAACGCGAGACAGGTCATAACGATCTGGGTTGAAGAAAAGATTCTCAAACAGCTGGCGAGCCGCTTCAATAGTCGGAGGGTCACCGGGACGCATCCGCTTATAGATCTCAATCAACGCTTCATCTGGATTAGAAATTTTATCCAGAAGAAGAGTATCGCGAACGTACGAACCATGAGTCAGATTATCCGTAAAGATAACCTGAACTTCGGCGACACCGCGCTTCCGCAGATTTGCGATCGACTCTTCAGTCAGCTCCTGATTGGTCTCAACCAAAACCTCGCCAGTGCTTTCATCAACGACGTCATCCGAAACAACTCGCCCAATGAGAGACTCAGCAGGGATCTCAAGGCGCTTAATTCCGGCCTCTTCAATCTTACGAATCACCGCCTTGGTGAACTTTCGGTTCTTGCGAACAATCACTTCTTGAGTCTTAGGATCAACAATGTCCTCTTCTGCTCGCTGTCCGGAGAGAATCTCAAGATCGACTTTCTTGAAGGCTTTGGACTCCCCTTCGAGCATCAAAGTTTCAATACGGTAAAAGAAGTTCAGGATCTCACGGTCGGCCAAGCCCATCGCCTTCAGAACGATGGTCGCAGGCAACTTCCGTTTGCGGTCAATACGGGCGTAAAGAATATCTTTATGATCAAACTCGAAGTCCAACCAGCTTCCGCGATGAGGAATCAATCTCGCGGAATACAGGATCTTACCGCTAGAGTGGGATTTACCCTGGTCATGATCAAAGATAACCCCTGGGGAGCGGTGCAACTGACTTACAATAACCCGCTCAGTGCCGTTTACAATGAAGGAACCCGCGTCGGTCATGAGCGGAATCTCGCCCATATAGACTTCCTGTTCCTTAATGTCGCGGATGTTCCGAGTGCCGGTTTCATCATCCACATCATAAACAACCAAGCGCACAGTAATTTTCAATGGCGCCGCGAATGTCATGCCGCGCTGGCGACACTCCGCAACATCGTACTTCGGACGCTCGAGAACATAGCTCTCAAACTCAAGCGAAGCCGTCTTGTTGAAGTCCTCAATCGGGAACACCGACTTAAATACAGCCTGTAGCCCGATATTCTCACGCGCATGAGGAGGAACGTCAGCCTGTAAAAACTTATCGTAAGAGTTCCTTTGGAGATCGATGAGATTTGGGATGTCTACCGGAATAGAGATCCTCGAAAAATCTTTCCTAATACGACCATTTGCCGCGAACAACGACGCCATCCTCGCTCCTTATCGCCGTAATGACCAGAGACATGCACCGACGTCAGCCCCGTCGGAGCACATCCATCCCTCACTGAGTGAGAGATGACATGAAACTTAAAAACTTTTTTCTAAGAACAAACGAGTGCCACTAGCCGGCGCAACACGCAAGAGACATCCGCGCGAGCGACTAAAGAATCCGGGAAATCGATCCCGAAACCACCAGAGCTAGTACCCCAACATGAAATCAAGGGAGGACGGGCGTAAGCCCATCCCCCCTTGCTATTCTTTTGCAGTGGAAATCAATTACTTGATTTCGACTTTTGCGCCTTCTGCTTCGAGCTTCTTCTTCATCTCTTCTGCATCGGCTTTGCTGACGCCTTCTTTGAGGGTCTTAGGAGCGCCTTCAACGAGGTCTTTAGCTTCTTTCAAGCCGAGACCAGTGATCGCGCGAACTTCTTTGATCACGTTGATTTTCTTGTCTGCAGCAACTGCAGCGAGAACAACGTTGAATTCGGTCTTTGCTTCAGCAGCTGGAGCCGCTGCTGCACCCGCAGCCGCAACCGCGACTGGAGCTGCAGCGCTAACGCCGAATTTTGTTTCGAGTTCTTTCACGAGCTGAGAAAGCTCGAGAACAGACATACTCTCAATGAAAGAAACCACATCTTCTTTAGTGATTGCAGTAGCCATTTTTATTTACCTCAACCTCAACCAAATTTAAGGATCCCTCTGGACCCCGCTTCACCATTTGAAGCGACTTTTTTGTCCGACATCCTTGTCGATCAAATATTAAAACCCTAGCGCCTGCATCAAGCGGACGGGTCTGCCTTCTTCTTCTCGATCTCCGACAATACAGTAACAAGACCACGAGGTACCGCCGCCAATACACCAACAAAGTTGGTGATAGGTGCGTTCATAGTACCCAACAGTTTTGCAACCAGTACCTCTTTCGGAGGCAACTGCGCCAACTCCTCGACACCAGACACGTCGAGACGCTTCCTCCCCATGAGGCTCTCCTTGAGCTTGAAGGCCTCATTGCTTTGAGAGAACTTGTGCATGACCTTGGCCGCTGCCGCAGGATCGCCATAAGCAAAGGCGACGAGCGTTGGGCCAACCATCTTATCCATTACTTCTTTTACTTCATCGCCAAACTGGCCTTCACGGGAAATCACTCGAGCGACATTGTTCTTAAGAACCTTCGCCTCAGCGTTTTCCTTGCGAAGCTGCTTACGAAGTTCATCAGCCTGAGTCGCACTCAAACCTTTGTAATCCGCAAACAAGGCAACCTTGGCACGATCGAGCTTGTCCTTCAATTCGACCGACAAGCTTTCTTTTTTCGTCCGATTCATATTTACCTCGATTATCTCAATCTCAGTGGGCTTGAGTTAAAATCAAGCCGTGCTGGAGGAACTCATCACGTCTGCCGTATCCAACAAAACACCAGGACTCATCGTCGTCGAGATAGAAACCTGACGGACATACGTCCCTTTGCTGGTTGGGGGCTTAGCGCGAAGAATTGTTCCGCAGATCACGCTGAAGTTCTCAACAAGCTTCTGCGTACCAAAGGACTTCTTCCCGATGCCGACATGAATGATACCAGTCTTCTCAGTACGATACTCAACCTTCCCCAGCTTCTGCTCTTTAACAGCCTTAGCAACGTCAAAGGTTACAGTCCCGAGCTTTGGGTTCGGCATAAGGCCGCGAGGACCCAGGATCTTACCGACCTTGGAGATCGCAACCATCATATCCGGAGTCGCAATCATCTTATCGAACTCCATCCAACCCGCACTGATTTTCTCAATGAGGTCTTCTGCTCCGACAATATCAGCGCCAGCCGCTTCAGCTTCTTTCGCCTTCTCACCTTTGGCGAGAACAGCAACGCGAGCGGTCTTACCAGTTCCATGAGGAAGAACCACCGCACCACGAACCATCTGGTCCGCATGCTTTGGGTCCACCCCCAGATTGAAAGCTACTTCAACCGTTTCATCAAATTTCGCGTACGCGATCTTTGACAATAACTCGAAGCCGTCCTTCACCAGATACTTCTTCAAAGGCTCAACGAGTTGCGCTGCCTGGCGGTATTTCTTACCAGTGCGTCCACTCACACCCTGTTTTGCATCCATTTAGATACCTCTGTGGTTTTAACGTCCGTTATGACTCTTCGGACTCCCACTCATAACCCTCCACGAAGGAGAGAAAACTTATTCGGAAATCGTGATCCCTGCACTGCGAGCCGTACCAGCGACGGTTCTCATCGCCGCTTCTACACTGCCTGCATTCAGGTCAGGGAGCTTCACTTTCGCAATATCTTCGAGCTGCTTCTTGGTGATCTTTCCAGCCTTAGTCTTATTAGGGGTTCCAGAACCCTTTTCAACCTTTGCCGACTTAAACAACAAGACTGCCGCTGGAGGAGTCTTAGTGATGAAAGTGAAAGAACGATCAGAATAAACCGTGATAATCACGGGAATGATCGTCCCTTTTTGATCCTGCGTACGAGCGTTATACGCCTTGCAGAACTCCATAATGTTCACGCCACGCTGACCGAGCGCTGGACCAATAGGAGGAGCTGGGTTTGCCTGTCCGCCAGGAATTTGAAGCTTAATTTGTCCGACAACTTTTTTTGCCATACTTACCTCAATACTAGAGTGGGTCGGGACCCCTTACACACTCGGTTAGGTTTTTTCAACCTGAATAAAATCGAGCTCAACAGGAGTAGAGCGCCCAAAGATACTCACAAGTACCTTCACCTTGCCCTTGTCCGGGTTCACCGCCTCGATTACGCCGTTGAAGTTCGCGAAAGGACCGTCAACAACGCGAACGTTCTCACCTTCAGAGAAGGAAACCTTGTGGCGAGGACGATTCTGTCCCTCAGCGATCCTATTCGTCATCTTCAGCACTTCAGCTTCAGAAATCGGTACAGGCTTCACCTTATCGCCAACAAACCCCGTGATCTTCGGGGTGTTTTTAACGATGTGCCAAGTCTCTTCAGTCAAATGCATTTTAACCAAAATATAGCCAGGAAAGAACCGTCTTTTGGTTGTACGCTTTTGCCCTTTTACGAGCTCAACAACATTCTCCTCAGGAACGATCACCTCAGAGAACAGAGGTTCTTTTTTCAAAGACTTGATCCGCTCCTCAAGTGCAACCTTCGCCTTATTCTCATATCCGGAATAGGTGTGGACAATATACCACGCCATTTCAGGGGTGGTGTTTTCCATTTGTCCTTCGATCGAGGTCGTCATGATTTGGCTTCGCCTTTCTCGTCTCTCAAAGAATCCACTGAAGGAGCTTGGTCCACGCAAAATCAAGAAGACCGAGAACCACACTTGAGATCAAAACCATTACGATCACGATCCCCGTAGAACCCAATGTTTCACGACCTGCTGGCCAAGTGACCTTGGTCAACTCCGTCACCACTTCCTGTGTGAACTGCTGAACACTCTGGGTTTTACTCATCACCAAAAAGGCAATCAACCCAAAGACCAACGATCCCACTCGGGTGTAAAGTTCAATATTCCGAATCCGGGTTTCAAGATCCCACGCAGCTGCAACAGAGCCAAATGCGCGATCCAGAATAAAAGCAACCAAGACAGCGGCCGCAATAAAAGAGAAATTAACCCACTTCTGAATTGAATTCTCCATAAATTGTTTGCTTCGCTTTCTCGGGCTTACGCCCGTTTTAGGAAAATTGGCAGGCCAGGAGGGATTCGAACCCACAACCTACGGATTTGGAATCCGCCGCTCTACCATTAGAGCTACTGGCCTGCATCCCCAACATACTCCGGGTAAACACCCAGATTACGTTACTTACCTTCTTTGTGAACCGTGTGCTTACGACACGCTTTACAGAACTTCTTGAATTCCAACTTATCAGTGGTCTTCTGCTTGTTCTTATCGGTGCCGTAGTTTTTACGCTTACACTCGGTGCAATCCAAACTTACTGTTACACGCATGGGACAAATACTCCCTTAAATTTGATCAGTTCGCAGTAGAACGGGCCGCATACGCCCCAATCTGGGATGTATGCGGCCCGCGGCCACCTAGAACCTGAGTGACACTTCTAAAGAACTTAATTACTCAACGATTTCCGCGACGACGCCTGCACCTACGGTGCGGCCGCCTTCACGAATCGCGAAGCGAAGTTCTTTTTCCATTGCGATTGGAGTGATCAATTCAACTTCAATCTGAATGTTGTCGCCAGGCATAACCATTTCCACGTTCGGAGGAAGAGTCACGACACCAGTAACGTCCGTAGTACGGAAGTAGAACTGAGGGCGATAACCTTTGAAGAAAGGAGTGTGACGTCCGCCTTCTTCCTTCGTGAGAATGTACGCAGAGCCTTTGAACTTTTTATGAGGAGTGATGGTTCCGACGTGAGCCAGAACTTGTCCACGCTCAACATCTTCCTTCTTGGTACCACGAAGAAGGGCACCAATGTTGTCACCAGCCTCACCCTGATCCAAGAGTTTACGGAACATTTCAACACCGGTCACAACCGTCTTAACGGTTGGGCGAAGACCGATGATTTCGATCTCTTCACCGACTTTGATCACGCCGCGCTCAACCCGGCCGGTTACGACGGTACCACGACCAGAGATCGAGAAAACGTCTTCAACTGGCATCAAGAAAGGCTTATCTTTCTCACGTGCAGGCTGAGGAATGTAAGCATCAACTGCTTCCATCAACTTGAGAATTGCTGGCTCACCGATGGCGCTTTGATCGCCTTCGAGAGCTTTCACAGCAGATCCACGAATAACTGGAACGCTGTCTCCAGGGAACTTGTAAGAAGAGAGAAGCTCGCGGACTTCCATCTCAACGAGGTCAACCAATTCAGCGTCGTCAACCATGTCGCACTTGTTCAAGAACACGACAATCGCTGGAACACCAACCTGACGAGCGAGCAAGATGTGCTCACGAGTCTGAGGCATAGGTCCGTCAGCAGCCGACACAACCAAGATTGCGCCGTCCATTTGAGCTGCACCAGTGATCATGTTTTTCACGTAGTCAGCGTGACCTGGGCAGTCAACGTGTGCGTAGTGACGAGTTGCAGTCTGGTACTCAACGTGAGTCGTATTGATCGTGATCCCGCGCTCTCTTTCTTCTGGAGCGTTATCAATCTGATCATATGCACGAGCTTGAGCAAGACCAGCTTTTGCGAGCGTGTTAGTGATCGCAGCAGTCAAGCTGGTTTTACCATGGTCAACGTGACCAATGGTTCCGATGTTACAATGCGGTTTGGAACGGTCAAATTTCTCTTTCGACATGGTTCTAGGGCCTCCACCAAAAATGTTAGGTACCGTCCGTCGGCCCTAACCGGAAATCAATAAAATGGAGGTCTTGACGGGATTTGAACCCGTGACCTCTCCCTTACCAAGGGAGTGCTCTACCCCTGAGCTACAAGACCTAATCATACTGCCTGCCTTTTCAGTTTAGACTCTAAACTTGAAAGGAAAAGTTGGAGCGGGAGAAGGGGCTCGAACCCTCGACCCTCAGCTTGGAAGGCTGATGCTCTAGCCAACTGAGCTACTCCCGCCCAACATGATTAATAGCAACTTAAGCCACATGAGTGACCTCAGTGAATAAGCCGCTATTGTTCCAAGCGGGTTCTTCACTCCCATTCCCTTAAACTTAGGTCAAGACGAAAAATGAAGAAGTTTGTGTTTGAAGCGATTTTATATCCAACACAAACGGCAGCAGTGATCTTCGGATTCAGATGGCCCCTAAGAAACCGACCGCTGACGTTACATAAATTCGCAAGGAAAAGAAAAATGGTGGAGAGAGAAGGATTCGAACCTTCGAAGGCAAAAGCCGCCAGATTTACAGTCTGGTCCCGTTGGCCGCTTGGGTATCTCTCCACTTTTTTTTCCGCACACCGTAGGGTCGACTCACATCCGAACTACCGGGAAAGAGACCTCACGAATCTACGTGTCACGGGAGATAGTCTAAGGAACGCGCGAGTGCAACGGTAGAGTTATAGTTTTCTGAAAGAATGACCAGATTTCCCTTTCATGTGTGACCATTGGCCATTACACATGAGAACCATGCTGGAGTAGCTCAGTTGGTAGAGCAACGGTTTTGTAAACCGTAGGTCACGGGTTCGAGTCCCGTCTCCAGCTCCATTAATCTTCAAAGACTCCTCGCCCCTCGAGTTGAGCCTCAACCTGGTCTTCCGGAGTTGTGATTTCCACTTCGCCTCGGAAACGACCATATTCTTCCGGCTCAAATGTAACATCAATATCGCAGGACTCTCCGGGTTCCAACTCATCCGGGCAGGAAGAGTCCATTGAGAATGCGTTATCATCCCCATCGAGGTCGATATTCAGGATACGAAGCGAGCTGTCGCCTTCATTTTCGACCGTCAAAGTCTGCGTATCTGAATCACCCACCTCTACTTCATCGAAGTCGATCCAATGATCGCTCAAAACAAGTCGACCAGAGGCACTTGCTGCCGTCGAGAAGAAGAGAGCACTGAAAACCAGAGCAGAAAAAGGACTGTTTTTTCTGAACACAGACACCTCCTGAGACAGACGATTAATTTGAGCTAAAGTGGGAGATCATAATCCCAGCAGCTACGGAGACATTGAGTGAGGTTACATCCCCTTTGCAAGGGATAGTACACATGAGATCACAGCTTTCTTGCGTGAGTCTCCGCATGCCTTTTTCTTCATTCCCGAGCACCATGAGCCAAGGACGGTCTCGCTGGATTTTCGAATATGAATCCTTTGCATGTTCTGAAGTCCCAAGAATCCAAAGACCTGCTTCTTTAGCGGCATCTAAAGCTTGCTTGAGGTTCGTCTGAATCACAAACGGCACGGTTTCTACCCCACCACACGAGATATCATAGACAGTTTCCGTCAAAGGCGCAGAGCGCTCAGAAGTGAGCAAAATCCCTTTTACCCCAAAAAAGCCAGCAGCACGAAAGATTGCCCCGACATTGTGCGGATCTTGTAATGAATCCAGAGCGAGCCAGAGCCCTTTTCCACCTGCTTTTTCGGTAGCGCCCTCAAAAAGTTCCTCAAGCGAAATTGACTCCCTGGGGGTGACTCTCGCTTCCCCCATGCCCGTTCGACCTACAGGAACGGACTCCCGCTCCCGGTCCCGGGCATTTCGATCCTTATCTCGATCTCCAACCCTCGCACTGTGCACGCCGATCCGATGACGTTGAGCAAGTCCCTGAATCTCTACCCAGAGGGGATCTCCGCGATCAGCAGCTGAAGGAAGAGATATCGACTTCACTCCCTGCGGACGAGACTTTAATGCGGCTAGAATGCTATGAGGGTTTTTAACGGTAAGGATCGACATGGATAGCACTTAGCCTCCCCCGATTAAGAATGGAAATTTTTTGATCCCGAGCGCACTCTTCTTTTCATGGGCGAGTCAATCCATTCGAACAGTCAAATTTTACCTCCAGGACTACCCCAGACTTGGTTAGCACGAAGTCTCACATTCCTACTCCTCCTCACCTGGGACCCAGAATTTACGATAGCTGCCGCAAATCTCAGGCTCGACGAAGCGGCGCGCGAAGCCATCACCTCCGCCCCCAACTTGCGTCAGGCCGAGTCCCGATTACGAGAGGCCGAACTTCTCAAAAAACAAAGGATAGCCGGTCTTTTACCCAGTCTTGATATTTCGGGTGAGGCTCTCACCCAGAAAACCTCACCTGCACAAAGCGCCTCTGTTGAAAGTACTCTTTCGCATACTGTTTTTGACAATGGCAACGCAATCACACGGTGGCAAGGGGCGCGAGTGGGCGAGAATCTTGCACAAGAGACCTACCTTGTCGCGAGGGAAAATTTCGCTAAATCTCTTGTAGAACTTTACTTGACAGCAACGCTGCTCCAAGCAACTCGCGCAATCCAAGAAGAGCAATTGAGCGCCTTCGAGTATCAATTTACCGTCATTGACCGACTCTTTCGACAGGGCATGAAAACTGCGCTCGAACAATCCCGAATCAAAGCTCAACTTCTCCGAGCAAAGTCGCAACTCCTGGAAACCGAACGACTCCTGATTCAAAATGAAAATCAAATCGCTGAAATTATCGGTAAGCAGCCAGGCGAGATAACCCCCGTGGCGCTTGACTTAGACCTCTTAGAGGGGAAAAAGCTGTCCAAAGACACCGCTCCGAAGCCAGATGCACTTGCCCATCCCTGGTTTAGAATTTCAGCACTTACGAGTGAATCGCAGGATCTCGACCTAAAAATTCTGGAGCGTGAACGTTGGCCAAAGGTTCAGCTCGATTGGAGCATTGCATACCTAAAAGACGGACTCTGGAAATCGGCAACCTCGTCCGCCTCAGGCGCGAATTGGAGTTTGAGTCTTCAGAGTAGCTGGAACGTTTGGGACTTTGGAAATCGACGGTTCCAGGTTCTGCAAGCTCGGGAGCAAAACATCCAGGCACTCGAGGGCATTCGGACCTCGCTTTTAGCTCTTCAACAAAGGGCGGATAGTCTTGCACGCGAAACCCCTCTTATTCGGGCGGCCAGAGACCTTGAGGCCGAGGTCGAAGAAGTCGAAGTAAAGAATTACTCGTACTTGGAGAGTCAGTACCGAGAAGGAAAAATTCCGTTTCTCGATTTAGTGACCGCGCTCCGAGATCGCTCGGAAGCAAAAATTCGTCGAGTCCGAGCTCGTATCAGAGACCTCCAAATCACAATCGAGCACCAATCGATTGAAGGAAAGCTATATGATTGGATTCAAAACTCACACCGTAAAACCAGTTAGTTTGATCGAGACACAGGGAAAGCTGACCATCTTTTGTACTATTGCACTCGCGTCACTGATTTTCGGGTGCAGCGACCAGAATACTAAAGGAACAGTGAAAAAGGGGTCAAGCGCCCCCACACAAGTTGAGCGTGGAGAAATAACCCAACGGATAACCGCTCCAGGGGTGATCGTTCCCAAAAGAAGCTCGATGATTTCAACTCCTTATGCAGGCTATGTCCGAAAAGTTTTTGTCAGTGTGGGAGACCGCGTTGCTTCAGGAGCATCGATTGTTTCAGTGGTTCAATCGGCAAGTACGCCAGACTCTGAGGTGTTCCCCCTTCGTGCTCCTTTTGCAGGGACTGTAGTTCAAATACTCAAGTCAGAGGGAGAGTATGTGGAACTTGGCGGGACCAACTCTGCTCTGGTGAGAATCGACGACCTAACGCAACTCCATGTCGACGCAGCGGTTGCCGAGCTGGACTACCCAAAGCTCAAACTCAATCAATCAGTGCGTATCCGCGTATCGGCCCTAACTGGAAAACTTTATCGAGGGGCTATTCGTCGAATTTCCCTAGCGGCTCGGGAAAAAAAGGACTTCATGAGGGGTACAATCGAATTTCCAGTCCGAATCGAAGTCCTGGACGCAGACTCTGAGCTCAAACCTGGGATGTCCGCAACCCTTGACGTGATTGCAGATCAGAGATCGAACGCACTCAGAGTCTCAAACACCCTCCTCAGGCGAACAAGTGAGGGGTACGAGGTAACACTAAAAACGGGCGAAACTCGAAAAGTTAAAGTTGGCCTTCAAAGTGACGAATACTCAGAAATCCTTGAAGGACTCAACGAAGGAGACGAACTACTCGCCATAAGAACGCAAAACGCCCGGAAAAGCGGCCATTCACCATGATTCAGGTAAAGTCTCTCACCTTCCGGTATAAAACTCGCACTTCCGAAAAACCCACCTTGGATGGAATCAGTTTTAATCTCAGGAAAGGGGAAGTTGTCGCAATCACCGGTCCATCGGGATCGGGAAAATCGACCCTACTCTACCTTCTAGGCGGTCTCATACGACCGGACCAAGGTGAAATATCGCTCGACTCCATCTCGACGTCTTCCGCCAGTGAGGAAGAACTCTCTATCCTAAGAAACCAAAAGATTGGCTTCATTTTTCAGCAATTCCACCTGCTCCCGCATGCAAGCGCACGAGAAAACCTCCTGTTGCCGTTGGAATACTCACCACTCACCTCACCGTCGAGAGCCGACCATCTTCTGCAGGTTCTCGGTATCGATCACGTGAAAGACTCCCCCCCCAATCGTCTCTCAGGAGGACAACAACAACGGGTCGCAATCGGTCGAGCCCTGCTGAGCGATCCGGAACTCATCTTAGCGGATGAACCGACAGGTGCACTTGACTCTGTGACTGGCCAAGAAATCTTCAAACTCTTGAAGGACATTGCTCAGGACGGAAAAACCGTCGTAATTATCACTCACGACCCAAAAATAGCCGCTGAGTGTGACCGTACCATCCGTCTAGTCGATGGTCGAATGATCGATGATAGTTCTCCTTATTTCCCTCCGGAAAATGTAGAAAATCCCCGCCAAACTACACCAAAGCAGGCTTCTTCGGTTAACCGATGGTCCTCCTCGGAGGTTTTGAAATTAATCGGGCAGGTCCTACAAAACATTCAACGCTCCCGATTGCGGTCAGTACTCACACTTCTTGGGGTCACGGTTGGTATTGCAGCAGTAGTTGCGATGCTATCTTTGGGACGATTTGCTAAAGAAACTATCTTGTCGGGTTACGAGACCCTCGGGATCAACAAACTGGTGATCAATGGAAGACCCAACTGGGGAATGCGAAGTACCGACCCTACTCAGGTTATTTTCAGAGGTTTCGAGTCAGAAAAAGATATCGCAGCGGTAACCCAGACATTCAAACAGGTAGTCCTCCATTCGCCTGTTTACATGTCATGGCATTCCAACATTGATTTTGGCGGTAAGGAAATTCAAGGAATCCGAGTCTATGGGGTGTCCGAAGACTACGATATAATATCAAATCGGGATCTCCTCTCAGGAAGCTGGCTCCTTTCGCCGCACATTGAAAATCGCTCATCTGTCTGTGTACTCGGGTTTGACGTCGTTGAACAACTTTTCCAGGGCTACGACCCGATTGGAGAGGCCGTACACATCGTAAACCAGGGTGATCAGGAGTTCATGTGCAGAGTCATCGGTGTCCTCTCTCGCGTGGAGAGCAACAAAGAGGGAGTGCAACCCAACCTCCAAGTTTTTGTACCCTACAGCTTTTTTAAAGCGTTGGAGGGCTCAAGTGACGCAAGCCTAAGAGAAATTGCTGTGCAACTCGAAAGCGGAACTGACTTCGAGGAGGTTGCTACTGAAATGAAGGAGATTTTCACAAAAAAATATGGAAATTCCGGAATTTTCCGAGTCGATAGCGATTTACTCCTGATTGCTCAAATGAAGCGTTTTTTGAGTATTTTTTCCGCACTTTTGAGCGGCATCGCCTTTCTATCGCTCGTGGTCGGAGGAATGGGAGTAACTAATTTAATGCTCGTTTCTCTCAGCGAAAGAATGAGGGAGCTTGGGTTGCGTCGAGCCATTGGAGCGACGCCAAAATCCCTTCGGCAACTCGTTCTAGGCGAGGCTGTGATCTTGTGTGGTTTTGCAGGCATGGTCGGAATTATTGGGGGTTGGGCAATGTGTGAGGCACTGCTCTTTATCGGATCACAAGTCATTCCCTCTCTCAGTTTCAAGTGGTTTATTGATCCAACAGCAACCGCGATTGCCACAATCTCCACTCTCGCCGTTGGCATCCTATCGGGGTTTGCCCCCGCACTGAAGGCTGAAAAACTCGACGTCGTGGAAGCCCTTCGAAGTGAGTGATTTAGGGTGAGACCTTAAAAATCGATTATCGATACTCGATAAACCTTCGACATTGACTGGTATTCTTCCAAAAAAGGCACCCTTTGGGTAAGTACGATCTCCGAGAGAGAGGACCTTGGAGCATGAAAACTCGTACAACCCTTGTTTGCGTTTTGATCGGATCACTGATTCTAGCATCTAGCCTTACAGTATCTAGGCCGGCATTTGGGACAATCAACTCGCGCTCGCTTCCAGGGCTTCCCTCCAATCCTGACGATTATCACGTCGAAAAGTATCGAGCCCTTCTGCAAGAAGCGCGGCAGATCGAACAACAGGCCGAACGTAACCTTGAGACAAAACAATCTGCACTGAGAGAGACAGAGGAACAAATTCAGATCGCCACCTCAAAGATCCGTGAACTTGAGGGCGCGATTCAAGATCTGAGTCGTAAAATCGATCAAGCTCAGACGGCTATCCGAGCTAATGAAGCTCGAGTGGCCGAACTCAATCAAGAACTCGCAAGATTGCCGGGCCAGATTCAGGAAAATGAACGATTAGTAACGCAACTCGAGACCCGAGTGACTCAACTTTCCCAAAAGCTTTCAAGGGCACAAGAAAGTCTTCGCGAACGGGAGCAGCTCCTGGAAAGAAAAAGAGAACTCCTCAGACAGGCTCAGTACAGTCTCACGGTCGCACAAAGCCAAGCAAAGGAAGCTTCCGACCGCCTTTCACAGCTTGAGGAACGTATAAAACAGTCGCGTCTTTCAATCGAAAAGGCCAAGTCCGAGCAAGCCGAAGCAGAGAGTAAAATTGCGTCGACGAACTTAGCTCTTCGGCAAACAGAAGAAAAAATACAAGGCATAGAAAAAGACCTCGAAAGTACCCGTCTGCGGGCATCTGAGGCCGATCAAGTAGCAAGCGCAATGGAACGGCGCGCCACTCAGGCGGAACAGTCCGGCGCACCGAATGCATCTGAATTAAGGAAAAAAGCAATCGAGCTTCGAAAGTTCGCAAAGGAAGCCGCAGACCGAGTGACGCAACTCGAACGTAGCCTCAGCCTCGCTCGCGAGACTTTAAGCAGGCAACGCAAGATACTTGAACTCGCCCAGCAGCAAAGGGCTGCCGCGATGGAGGCAGAACAATCTGCACAGCGTGAGCTTTCGCTTGCGCTTCAGGATTTACCCGCGGCACGAAAAGCGATTGAGGAGAGCCAGCAACGTCTCAGCGTGGCTGCAGAAAAGGCGCGACAAGCCAATTTAGAGTTTGAAGCCGCCCGCAGCTTTGCATCCGAGGGACGTGAAGCGGTAAACTTAGCTGAACGGGATTTGCAACAAGCACGCACTCAACTCGCGCAGGCCAACACAAGGCTTTCCGACCTTCAGGGAAAACGGACCCAAATACTTGCGCAAATTTCAAGCCTCAACCAAGACTCCACGCAACAAGCGCAACAAATCAGAGCGGCGAGAGAGCGACGGGAGGAGTTTGTCCGTAGCCGAGACCAACAAGAGCGCCTTCTTGCTGGATTTCGATCCGAACTCCAAGTGCGACTCCGTGAGCGAAACGAAGCTCAAGCATACCACTCTCAAACGCGAGAACTCCTCGAACAAAGAAGTCGTCGACTTGCGATCGTAGAAGAGAACTTGAGAAAAGGGATCGAATTTGCACGGCAAATGGGCTTGAGCGAAGGAGCTCAGGATGGATACCGAATCGGTCAGCGAGACGGTTACGAGCGGGGAGTCCGCGAGGGCCAGGATCGAGGGGAACAAGAAGGGAGACGTCAAGGGACGGACCAAGGAGTTTCGCAAGCTCGCGCTCGAGGAGTTTCGGACGGCCAAGCCCAAGGCGTGAGAGAAGGAATTCAAAGGGGCACCCAAGACGGTGAAGCAAAAGGACTCCGAGAGGGATCCCAAAATGGTCAGACTGAGGGCCTCCTCGCTGGTTTTGAGGCGGGAAGGAAAGAAGGTACGCCGGTAGGATTCTCAGCTGGGACCCAAGCGGGACAGGCTGCGGGCGGATTTTCAAAGGGAAAAACAGAAGGTATCGCTCAAGGCACGACCCTCGCGCAAATAGAAGCCCAGAAACAAGGCACGCCAATGGGTTACCAGAAGGGAGAAAAAGAGTTCCTTTCAGCTCCATTGCGAGAGATCGTTTTGCCAGAGTCCTCATCGCCTCGGTCATTCTGGCGAAACTTCAATCACCCTCACGCCCCTCGGACGCTTCACACCTCTGATCGGGAAAGGTTCCCTCATCCTGAAATGGAGAGGGTCTACGAGGAAACCTACCGTAACGCCTATTCGCGTGAAGCTGCAACCGCCTACGAGCAGTCCTATCGAGAAACTTATCAGCGTTCTTACGACAGCGCCTACCGTGATGCTTTTATTCGATACTCTCAGGCCGATTATCCTAGTGACTATCGAAGTGCTTACGAAGCCGCTTACAATCAAGC
>JACCDO011074679.1_pt1 | contig 28854 bp, 24 predicted proteins | sample 7446101 | NCBI WGS metagenome assembly JACCDO01 (sample SAMN15323440, study PRJNA562643) | freshwater metagenome | isolation source: river surface water | place: USA:Blue River Watershed | collected 2017-08-16
ACTGACTACTTGACTGATAAAAAAATTGCAAAACGACTTGGTAATAAAGGCTATAGCGGGAGTCCTGCTTCAGATGCATTTCAGTGCAAAGATGGTTGGATATCAACAGCTGCAAATACGCCCGCACAATTTAGAAAAATGATGAGTCTTCTGAAGCTAGATGAGATTTGCACAAATGCTGAGCTATTAGATCTAGATGCATTTAATGCAGTAAAAGAGGGATTTGTGATTGCAAAAAACCCTGATCTTGTGAAACAGAAAATTCAAAATGCATTATCAGAAACATCTGCTGCAGAGCTTGAAGTTCGGCTCAATGAAGTAGGTGTACCAGCAGCCAAAGTACGAACTCTTCCAGAATTTCTAGATGAACTGCTTCGGGGGGAAAATGTTACGACTTCATTTATGACATTTGAACAAGCCAATAAAACTATAAAGACAGCGGGTCTTGGCTTTACCTTTGATGATGGTGACCAATTGATAACAGCCAGCACGCCAACACTAGGTCAGCATAGCTATGAGTTACTTAAAAGCATCGGTATTAATGAAGATCAAATTACCAAAATGTTGGCTGCTAATCTACTCAAATAGGGCTTTTGAATAATTACTCTAAAGTAAGTATTGCATGTCTGAGTTTTGATTAATGATGCTTATGGGCTGAAGTAACTAACTTTTCAGTATAGGCAATTGCAACTGCTGAAAGCACAAAGGTGATATGAATCAATGTTTGCCACATCAAGGTTTTTTCATCATATGAAGCAGCATTAATGAATGTTTTTAACAAATGGATTGATGAGATACCAATGATGGCTGTTGCTAGCTTTACCTTCAACACGCCTGCATTGACATGTGACAACCATTCAGGTTGATCTGGGTGATTCTGCAGATCTAAGCGGGAAACAAAGGTCTCCCAGCCGCCAACAATGACCATAACTAATAAGTTAGAGATCATCACTACATCAATTAAACCTAAAACAATCAGCATCAATGCTGTTTCAGTAATGGTCTTATTGGCCATCATACTCATGAGATGAACCAACTCTAACCAAAACTGCCAAACATAGACGCCTTGAGCAACAATGAGGCCAATATATAAAGGCGCCTGCAACCAGCGGGACATAAATATCCAACGAGGTAATGGACGTAGTTTTTTATCTATATAGGTTTGTTTGTCGTCATTCATAAAAAGATTCTATCCCGAATTTAACCCTGAGTTTGCCCACCCAATACTTGGTGATTAGATCATGATTTTAAGCTTGAAGGTTACAGGGGCTGGCGACCAAAAAAAGAGGCTTTAGGCCGTCTCTTTAGACTAATGTAACTTGACAACCGAGTGTGTCCTGCGATGGATCAATCGACTTAAGGTATCGAGAAAAACTTTAAACCAACCATGTAAAGCCAACTGATGCATTTTATACAGGCTGACATACATCATCTTGGCAAAGAGACCTTCAACCATGAGGCTTCCACCAATGAGACCACCCATCATGCTTCCGACGCTACTGTATTCCCCAAGCGAAACTAAAGAACCAAAGTCTTTATATCTGTATGGCTTGAGAGATTGTTTATTAATAATCCGATTAATTTGCTTGTATAAGTGTGTTGCTTGCTGATGAGCTGCTTGAGCACGTGGTGGCACAATGCCACCTTTGCCATTATTTGCTTCAGGCCAGGGACATGCAGCGCAATCGCCAATTGCAAAAATATTCGGATCCAAAGTGGTCTGCAATGTGGGCAACACTAAAAGCTGGTTAACATGGTTAGTCTCCAAGCCACCTATGCCCTTCAGAAAATCAGGTGCCTTCACTCCTGCAGCCCAGACAATTAACTCAGCTGGTAACTCCACACCATTGGATAGCACCACCTTATTTGCCTCAACTTTCTGTACCTTGGCGTTTGTCATTACTTCAACACCTAGATCAGATAGTAATTTTTCTGCTGCGGTTGATATGCGCGGTGAAAGCGCTGGCAATATTTGAGGAGCGGCTTCGATTAAAGCAACCTTCAAGTCTTTTTCTGGATCTACTCTATCCATGCCGAAAGAAATAATGGCGCGAGTGGTTCGATGTAACTCAGCAGCAAGTTCAACGCCGGTAGCCCCCGCTCCAATAATGGCAACTTTTAATTGATGGGGTGCTAGTGGAGTGGTCTGTGCCTGTGCTCGCAGACAGGCATTCACTAAGCGAAGGTGGAATCGTTTTGCATCCCCCATAGACTCTAATCGTTGAGCATACTTCTCAACACCCTGCGTTCCAAAATCATTGGTTAAGCTACCAATTGAAATGACTAATGTGTCATAAGGTATGGTTTGCATTGGAGTAACCAACTCACCTGACTCGTCAACATAAGCTGAGATTTGAATTTCTTGCTTCTCTCGATCAATACTGGTTAGCTCACCCATACGGAATTTAAAATGATGCCAATGTGCTTGGGCAATGTAATCTAACTCTTGGTCGGCTAGATCCATAGATCCAGCTGCAATTTCATGTAATTTTGGTTTCCAGATATGCGTTCTATTTTTATCAACTAAGGTAACCTGAACCTTATTTGCATTAAAGCGGTCTCCCAGCTTCGTTGCCAACTCTAGGCCGCCTGCGCCTCCACCTACTATCACTATTCGATGTACACGAGACATATAAACTCTAAACCTTTGCCATTCTGAGCTCTGTTGAGCATTGTTTAACCTTAGCTACCAAAGCTGCCACATTATCAGGTGGCGTGAATTGACTAATTCCGTGACCTAAATTAAAGATATATCCATCTAGCGGGCTACCATTCTTCACTTGTGCGCCAGATAAATTATCAAAGCATTGCTGAACTCTACCCTCAATCTCTTTCGGATTCGATAAAAGAATTGAGGGATCTAGATTCCCTTGGATCGCAATTGACTTATTGGTTGATTGATTAATGACCTCACGCGCCCTAGCCAAATCAATTGTCCAGTCTAGACCTAATACATTTGCACCCGAAAGCGCAATATCATTTAACCAGATGCCACCACCTTTTGTAAATAAAATGATAGGCACTGAATCATATTGAGGCTTGCTTCGCAAGTTTTGAATAATTTTTGACATTGGCTCAAGGGAGTATTTCAGATAATCTGAGCTAGTTAATAAACCGCCCCAAGTATCAAAAATCATGACCGCCTGTGCGCCGGCATCTATTTGCAGTGATAAGTATTCAGTTACAGAATGAACATTAATATCTAGGATCTTCTGCATGAGATCCTTGCGGTCATATAGCATCTTCTTAGCGCTTGCAAAATCCCGCGAACCACCGCCCTCAATCATGTAACACGCTAATGTCCAGGGACTTCCAGAAAATCCAATTAAAGGGACTTGCTGCTTACCATTGGAGGTGAGTGCTTTAGCAATCGAACTTACTGAATCAAATACATAACGCAACTGATCCATGTCAGCTTCATGTAATTTATTAACCTCAGATTCAGAACTTAAAGGTCTTGCAAATCGCGGTCCATCACCATTTTCAAAGGAAAGGCCCAGCCCCATTGCGTCAGGGATGGTTAAGATGTCTGAGAATAAAATCGCTGCATCAAGGCCGAAACGATCAATCGGCTGGAGTGTTACTTCTGTTGCATATTCCGGATTTTTCGCTAGCTCCAAAAAGCTCCCAGCTTTAGCCCTGGTATTGCGGTACTCTGATAAATAGCGGCCGGCCTGACGCATTAACCAAACTGGGGTTCGCTCAGTCTTTTGACTAAAACAAGCTTTAATAAATAAATCGTTCTCTAGTTGCACTGCCATAACTTGATAAATTAAATTTAGCGCAATCGCTCAACGTAAAAAGTGGCCTTTTCGAGAGCATCTGCTGCATCGATACCAACCATATCAGCACCAAGATCATCCACAAGCTCAGGAAATTGATTAAATACAGGGCTACCAATAATTACGCCAACATGAGGATTTTTTGATTTAGCCTTAATCCTTTTAATTAGTTCCTTCAACTGCGGAAACTGCTCTCGAACACTGGCTGATAGGCCCACAACATCAAACCACTCATTCGCAGCCATGGCAATAATCTCATCTTCAGTAGCGGCTAACTCACCCCAGATACGCCATCCAGCTCTAGCAAAGAATTCTGAAACCATGAACAGGCCTAAATTGTGTTGAGACCCAGGTAGGGGCACCAACATAATGCTTGAGCCTGTTTTATTTTGTTCAGCGTACTGCTGAAATATTGGGCTTAAGTCATACATCAACTGCTTAATACGCCATAGTGCAATAGTGACCTCTGTAAAACTCGATTCGTCCGACTCCCACATTGCTCCCAGCTTTCTGGCAACTGGGGATAGCAAAAGCAGATAAATGTCTTCTAAGCTAGTGCCTGAGGTATGAATGGCTTTTACATAATTGACTGAAGTTCGGGCATCCTCTTGCAGAACTAAGTTGGTTAATTCTGCAATCCTCTTTTCATCGACTATTGCTTTTGCCAGCAAGTCTTCAGGAATTGATGATTCGAGGTGCTGCTCAATGATGTGAGGCAGTATTTTTCCTTCGATGGTTTTCACCAAGGATTCGAGATATTCAGCCTCTGTACACGCTTTTTCAAGCGGATGAGTCTCTTGCTCTTTTTTAAAATTCGCTGTAGTAGGCGCACTGGATACCAAACAATCATCCCACATGCTATCTGCTACTTTAGATGGCTCCTGCTTGCTTCCCTTGAAGTCATCCTGCTTGGATTTCTTCTTAAATCCTGCAATGCTCACTAGCCTAGATAAATTCATGAACATCACTAGATCAAGTCACGGTCTCAAAAAGAATTTTTTGAAAAAGTACCGTGGCCGCCTAAGAGCCTCTTAATTGGAATCCTTACGTTATAAATTCTTTCCAACAAATGCACAAATGATTAACTGTAGGTGCTTTCCCTAGAGTCCTTTAATTCCTCTTTTCTGGGCTTTAAACCGTATGTCCGTACAAGTTTCCATACATGGGATGGAACCATATTCTTGATTTTGTGCGGCGCAGTACTGCGAAGATGAATAACTGACTCGATTGCTTTCATCTCTATTCTGGCTTTTGCAAATTCCAGACCGCGAGGACCAAACCGAGGCATTACCCACGCAAAAATACTTCTCAAAAAATTTGGCATCCGCTGAAGGGGTAAGCCACCCGCAGCTAACTCCACATTTTTCATAAAACCCTTTACCGGGCCCAAACGATTTCCTGCAGACTCCAGAGCCTCCAGAAGGATTTCGGGTTCCAATAATTTGGCCATTTCCTGGCCTCTCTCATTGCGAATAATCAGCCACTGCTCTCCCGTGCCGGCCATATACCCAACAGTAATATCTGAAAGAGAATTGACATAGTCAACACAAGTTTTACATGTAGTTGGGAAAAAATCTTTCGGCAAATCTGAAAGAGGTAATTTTAGAAAAGGAATCTCTTGAATGCGCCCATCTGAAAAGCGCAACTCAACATGGTAGTTCGCCTTAAATTCTAAATAAGTGATCTCCTCTGGCTTTTGAGATAGCAAGCCTAAGAAGTGATGAAAATTTTCTGTTGTGGTGTTGTCTGAACAAGGAGAACCAATAATCAATAGTTTTTCAAAACCCAACTCCTTCTCAAGAGCTCTGGCAGCATAAACCTGACATGGAATACCGACCATGGCTACTCTTTGATACCCAAGATCCTTAGCTTGCTCAAGATATTGAACAATGGGCGCGTAACCCATTTTCATTCCCCTGCATACTTGCATATCCTCAGCTCGATTGATAATGACAGGCTGTGGCCTCCATTTATCTTCTGGGTCAGAGGACATTGCGATCACTGCATCCACAATTCCTTGCTCCAATAAGACCTCACACAATCTAGTGATGATGCCGGTCCATTGCGCTCCCTCTAAAGGCTTTTTAAGGCTAGCCCTATACATTTGTAAATAGGCGCCAAAAAAGACTTCATCCGAATCCCCCATCTCACGAGCTCTTCCATGAGTGGTGATTTCAAATTGAGGGTAATTTGGCTGAATGAATTGACAAGCAGTGGCACAACGCTTGGGTTGCTTAGTTCTAGATACCCCGCAATCGGTACATAGGTCACGATATGGGGCAATCTCAATTGTCTCCATCTTCCTCTAATGCCTAAGTTAGTCGAGCTAAGACTCTTTGCTTTATCTTTTCTGGAGAAAGTCCATATAGATCCAAGAGGAAATTTACTTCACCATGCTCGACATATTCATCAGGCAATCCGATTTGCATAGATTCAATTTGAATATTTTGTTCAGCCAGAACCTCTAGGCAGGCGCTACCAGCTCCGCCTCTCACTGCACTGTCCTCAACAAAAACCAAAGCATCATGAGTGCGCGCAATCTTCATTAATAACTCTTCATCCAATGGCTTCACAAAACGCATATCAATCACAGCGGCATTGAGCTCTTCAGCCACTGGCAGAGCGTTATATAAAAGGGGGCCAAAACAAATAAAGGCAATCTTCTTATTGGGCATCTGCTGCTCAGAGATTGATCTGACAATATGACCCTTACCGAGAGGCAAGGACTCCAATGCCTGACCAGTAGTTTCTGATCCAATTCCTGCTCCGCGCGGATAACGTACCGCCGCTGGTCCATCATGCATAAAGGCTGTCGTTAGCATGGCTCGACACTCCTGCTCATTCGATGGTGTCATGAGAACTAAGTTAGGCAGGCATCGTAAAAACGCCACATCAAAGGCGCCCGCATGCGTTGCACCATCAGCTCCAACTATGCCTGCGCGATCGATTGCAAACACAATAGGTAAATTTTGTAAGGTGACATCATGAATAAGTTGATCGTAGCCGCGCTGCAAGAAAGTGGAATAGATTGCAACAACTGGCTTTAATCCTTCACAAGCAATCCCTGCAGCAAAAGTAACTGCGTGCTGTTCTGCAATTCCGACATCATGGTAACGATCTGGAAAGCGCTGTTCAAACTCAACAAGGCCAGAGCCTTCGCGCATTGCGGGAGTAATGGCGATAAGTCGCTGATCTTGCTCACCCATATCGCACAACCACTCACCAAAAACTTGCGTATATGTCTTTTTACCCGATGGTTTAACTTGAATTCCTTCTACAGGATTAAATTTACCAGGGCCATGATAGAGAATGGGATCACTTTCGGCTAATGTATACCCCTTCCCTTTTTTGGTGATGATATGCAAGAACTGCGGGCCTTCGGTTTGCGCTAGGACCTTAATATTTTCTAAAGTAGCTACCAACACATTCAAATTATGGCCATCTATAGGGCCGTAATAGTCGAAGCCAAATTCTTCAAAAATAGTTGCTGGTCCAACCATTCCTTTGGCATGACCCTCCAGTCTTTTGGCAAATTCACGAATCGGCGGAGCTACAGAGAGCACTTTATCTAGACCTCGTTTAGTTGCAGCGTACATTGAGCCAGAAATCAATTTCACTAAGTAGCGATTGAGTGCCCCAACAGCAGGTGAAATCGACATTTCGTTGTCATTGAGAATGACAATCAAAGGCACCTTCTTATTCACACCTGCATTATTCATTGCCTCAAATGCCATACCGGCACTCATAGCGCCATCACCGATGACCGCAATGACATTACGCGCTTCATTTTTTGCTTTTGCGGCCACAGCCATTCCCAAGGCGGCAGAAATACTGGTGGATGAATGAGCGGTTCCAAAAGAATCGTATTCACTCTCGCTACGCTTGGGGAAACCAGAGATACCGCCATACTGTCTTAAGCCTGCCATAGAATCACGGCGGCCCGTCAACACCTTATGTGCGTAGCTTTGATGACCAACATCCCAAACTATTCGATCATAAGGAGTATCAAAGACGTAATGTAAGGCTAGCGCCAACTCAACCGTTCCCAAATTGGATGATAGGTGGCCACCAGTATTAGAGACAGAGCTCAAAATAAAGTTGCGCAATTCTCTAGCGATTTGTGGCAACTTATCAGCCTCATACGCTCGCAGATCATCGGGATTTGAAATGGTCTCAAGGAGGTTAGTCATTTTCAACATAGCTGCCTCACTTCGATGAATAGATTTTGGAAATGATTTTTTTATATTCCTCTAAGTTTTCATTAGAAGAGTGCTTCAAAGCATGAATTGGGGCATGCATAAACTTATTGGCCAATGCAATAGCCATATGCGAGAGAACCACCATAGGGTCATCACCATTGGCAATTCTTCTGGTGGCCTTTTCTAACTCAATCTTTTGATATTGCTCACCCACATCTTGAATAGTCTTAATAATGGGTACAACCGCTCTCTTTTCAAGAGTTTCGTAAAACTCCAAAACGCCTTTTTCAATAATCTTCTCTGCTTCACCAATGGATTCAAGACGGTTTGCTTTACCAGCATTGACGATCTCACCTAGGTCATCAATCGAATAGAGATAAGCATTTTTTAAACTCTTAATTTCAGGCTCAAAATCTCTTGGTACTGCCAAGTCAATCAAAGCAATCGGACGAGACTGGCGGGCTTTTAATGCAGTTTTTACCATGCCCATGCCGATAATCGGAAGTGAACTAGCTGTACAAGAAACCACTACATCATATTGGTGTAAGTGTTTAGCTAACTCAGCTAAAGGAAAGACTTCAGTCTTTAAATTTTGATTGGTAAATGTTTGAATTAACTCACTACCTCGATCCATCGTTCGATTGGAGATGGCAATCTTTTTAGGATTTTTACCAGCGAAATGACTTGCGCACAGCCCTATCATTTCGCCAGCGCCAATAAACAAAACATTGCATTCACTGAGTTGACCAAAAATACGTTCGACCAGCTTCACAGAGGCGCCTGCCATTGAAACAGAATGTGCGCCTATTTGGGTATTGCCACGTACTACTTTTGCTACTGAAAATGTTTTATCAAATAAAGGTTTTAAATAAGGCCCTAATGTTCCAACCTGACTGGCGTTCTCAATCGCCTTTTTCAATTGACCCAAGATTTGAGTTTCACCCAGAACCATTGAATCTAGCCCGCTTCCTACTCTAAAGGCATGCTTTACCGCATCACTCTCCTTGGCAGAGTAGATATAAGGCTTTAACTCATTTTCTTGAACATTATTTTGTGCGGCAAGCCATTCAAAAGCGCGATTTTCTAAATGATGATCCTCATAGTCGACATCATTAGCTGCACAATAAATCTCCATACGATTGCAGGTAGATAGAATGGCGACCTCTGGCTGATGTTCGGTGCTGTCTCTATGCAAGTACTTTCTTAAATCAATCAAAGAATCTTGCAAAACTTCAGGCGCAATCGCCACACTCTCCCGTATATCAATTGGAGCTGTGTGGTGATTTACACCGAGGTTTAGCAGCTTCATACTTGGCATATGCTCAGTAAGCCCCTGGATTAAGCACTAAAGTTTCCCAATTTAAGCGCATGGCGATAGTGACCCAGATTAAATAAGGAACCATCAGATACGCAGCAACTCTTCGTATTGGCCACATGACTAGAATGATGGCTAAAACCGAGCCCCACAAGAAAAATGCCTCAACAAAAGACCAGTCAGGATGTTGCATCCGAAAATAGAAGACGCTCCACAGCACATTCAAAAATCCATTCAAGAAGAAAAGAATGTTGATAGTATTTTTTTGAGACTGTGTTGGGCGACTATTAAAGGCAACCATCCACGCCAAGGCGGACAAGATAAAGATGATGGTCCATATCACGCCAAAGGACCAATCTGGTGGTTTCCAGGCGGGCTGAACCAATGAAAAATACCAAGGCCCCAGCTTAGTAGCTAAGCCGCCCAATACTGACGTGGCAACCATCCATGTAGCAATTAACCACAAATACTTATGTTGAAAAAATATTTTCATACTTTTGCGAGACCCAAGAGGTGCCCCATATCCTTAATAAATATCTTGAGGTGTGCCATAGGCTTCTTACGCACTAACTTTTTATTCATGTAGGACTCAAAAGTCAGCTTTTGAACATCCTTGTCCTCACACATCTTGACAAAACTCTCACGTCTTTTATCGGTCGAGTACCAAAAATATTGCATGATGCCTAAAACAATAAAGGTCATGCGATGCTCTTTCATGAATCGCTTGCGTGCTAACTTCAGTTTTGCTGGATCATTACTTTCTACAAACTCGGCAACAGCCTCACCGGCCAACTGACCACCTAGCATCGCATAGTAAATACCTTCGCCAGATGCGGGAGCAACTACACCAGCAGCATCGCCTGCTAGAACAACTTGCTGCCCATCATCCCATCTCTTCAATGGTTTCATCGGCAAAGGAGCCCCTTCGTGCCGAATCAATTCAGCGCCTTCTAAACCAATATCGGCACGTAATTTCGCTACCGCATTTCTGAGTGAAAAGCCTTTATCAGCGCTACCAGTACCAACACTGATGGTGTCACCATGCGGAAATACCCAGCCATAAAAATCGGGAGATACTGGCTTTTGATATAAAACATCACATCTCGTTGCATCAAAAGAAAGTGGTTTATCGGTAGGCGTTTTAATAATCTCATGGTAAGCAAATACATAATTTGCCTCAGCACATCCTTGCACCCCAGCACTTCTTCCTACTTGTGATTTTGCGCCATCAGCCCCAACTACGGCTTTGGTTAAAACACTTTTTAATGCACCTTGATCGCCATCACGCGCGCCACGCGAGCGATAGTAAATTCTTACATTCGATCCTTCTCGCTTTAGCAATTCAAATAGGCCGTCTTCACGGGTCGCGCCTGCAGCAACTGCACGCTGCCTTAACCACTCATCAAATTGAGCTCGATCTACCATTCCCACAAAGCCATTTTCAATTGGAATATCTACTGTTTTTCCCAGTGGCGATACCATCCTTGCAGACTTGGCTTTAGCAACTAATAACTCATCTGGAATTTGAAAGTCTTTAATTAAGCGCGGGGGAATTGCACCACCACAGGGTTTAATCCGACCACGTTTATCTAATAACAAGACTTGTTTGCCCTTTTGAGCAAGTGTTTGAGCAGCAGTGGCACCAGCAGGACCACCGCCAACCACTACTGCGTCATATATAAATTCTGTCGTCATGTTTCACCTCGCTCCACTAGGACTACTGGTTTTGCTCTCAACTTGAGATGCCATATATGCAGAAGCAATAAATAGGATTGCCTCAATAAAAAAAACTGATGAATACGCAAATGCTGGATTGGTAAAAATAGATCTCGCAAGGTCACTAGCGCCCGCACCTAGAAGACCGCCCAAGCCAAATGCAATCGCTTGAGCACCTCCCCAAAGACCAATCCTGACGCCCTCTTTCCCAGAGCCGCCAACTACGGCCAATCGCATCATTGAAGCGATGGCTGCAATCGAAAATGCCCCATTGGCCAAACCCAAAACAAATACATTGAGCTTTAAGGGCCAAGCACCTTCCACAATTCCAGCAAGCACCAAACCAAACATGGCAAGTGCTGATGCAATGCAGCCATAGATCATCCAAGATCTCAGCGATCCAAAATAAGACCTCAATCTACTGGATCCACAAACCGCCACTAGAAGCATCCCTGTCAATACGCCTGAATGCTGAATCCCCGAGAGACTGGTGGTCTCACCCAAGGAATACTTAAAAACAATTCCGGCGAATGGTTCCAAAATTAAATCTTGTGCACTAAAGGCGAACATCGACAGAAAAATAAAGATCGTGAATTTTTTGGTATCAGAATCAGACAAAATATCTGCCAAGGCTTTTCTAAACGGCGTTTTTTTCTCACGACTGATAGGCTTATTTTCTAGCTCATGCCCTTCTAACTTGTAGAGAGCCAATACCGTCAATACACAGGCAATTGAAGAAATAATTCCAGAGATCAGAATAACTTTTTCTGGCGTATAGGGATCCAAAAATTTTCCTGCAATACCACTCGTAAGGGCAAAACCGAAAATCATCATGAGCCAAACAGTGGTTGCTGCTGCCGCTCTTCTGTCATCACTCACACCCTTTGCTAATAACGCTAACAAGGATGTGCCGCTCATACTCACACCAATCCCAATGAAGAAGAAGGCGACGATCGCTGCTGCTATACCAATGATCAAGTTCACACCCATGAGGGTTGTGGCAATAGCAGCACCAAATCCTCCAAGCGCCAATAAACCTACGCCACCAATGATCCATGGCGTTCTTTTAGCGCCAATATCAGACTCGAATCCCATCCGCGGCCGAATGACTTGAACAAAATAATGAATAGCCACCAATAAACCTGGGAGGCTTGCAGGTAGAGCTAACTCCACCACCATGATCCGATTTAAGGTTGAGGTTGTCATAACGACAATAGCGCCAATCGCCGCTTGCACTAAGCCAAGACGCACAATACTGATCCACCCAAAGGTAGAAGATTGATATAGAGGCTGCGTCAGAGCAATACTCATGACTGCACTCCCAAACTATTAACAGCGAATGCAGCCACCATCATTCCTGAGACTAATAAAGGCACTCCAAAACCGCTGTAGAACAGTGCCTTCTCAATCGGATGTTTCAAAAAGTCTCTTAGCAATAGAATTTGCCCGATCATGAGGCCACCAATGACCAATGCATAAATAGGCTTACCCCAAAACAGGAGTAGACCGAGAACAACAAGCTGTGGAACTAACATCATGAGCGCAGAAACTTGAGCCGCTTTGAATGCACCAAGCTGAACAGGCAGAGAGCGGACACCCATTTGTCGATCACCTTCAATCGCTTTGAAATCATTCAAGGTCATGATGCCGTGAGCGCTTGCACTATATAGTCCTGCAAGTAATAGCGAAGGCTTACTTGGCATCACTCCTCCCGAGAGCAAAGTTGCTCCAGTAACCCAAGCTAAGCCTTCATAACTTACTCCACAGGCAAGATTGCCAAGCCAACCATTATTTTTAAAGCGGATCGGAGGCATGCTGTAGAGCCATGCCAAGACTAAAGCCAAGATGGTTGCAAGAAATCCAATGGGGCCCAAAAAGCTTCCTACCCACAATGAAATCAATGACCAAATCAGCGCGATATAAAGACCCCATCGACCAGGAATACGACCTGATGGAATGGGTCGATTAGGCTCATTGATCGCATCTACATGCCTGTCATACCAATCATTGACTGCTTGACTGGATGCACAAACCAGAGGTCCGGTAAGCAATAAACCTAGAAAAAATATTGGTAGATTTTCAACAATCTGCTCACTGCCAGTAATCGATCCACAAGCAAATGCCCACATTGGCGGGAACCAAGTGATAGGCTTTAAAAGCGTCAATATTGCTCTGGGATCTGGCAGCTTCATGCAAATGATTTTGTCATTGACATTTAAAAGTGTCAATTAAATTTGACACTTTTTATGCTGATTTTTACCAGTGAAAACCCTTATATATCAAGGGGAAAGCCCTATTTGGAGCCTTAAGCTGCTTTCAGCAAGCCTTTTGGTAAAGAAAAGTTGACGGTTTCCTCGATGCCAGCCATCGGAACTACGGAACCCCGACAAAGGGAATTAATAGACTCAATAATCTTCGCTGTAAGTGCCTCTGGGGCAGAGGCACCAGCCGTCACTCCAATATTCTTTGCGGATTTGAACCATTCCGACTGAATCTGCTTAGGGTCATCCACCAAGAATGCTGGCACATGCAGACTACTTGCTAGCTCTTGCAGTCGCTTCGAATTACTACTATTTTGACTACCCACCACAACGACGACATCCACATGGGGAACCATGGCCTTTACCGCATCCTGTCGGTTTTGGGTGGCATAACAAATATCCTGACGTTTTGGAGCATGAATCTGTGGATATTTATGAATGAGGGCTTCGGTTATTTCTAAAGTTTCATCAACAGATAGCGTGGTTTGAGTGACATAAGCAAGCAAATCATCTTTGCTAAAACTCAGCTTATCTACATCTGATACATGCTCAATTAAATGGATAGAAGAATCAACTTGTCCCATCGTACCCTCTACCTCTGGATGACCACGATGACCAATCATAATAATTTGATAGCCGCGCTCTTTTAAGCGAACGACTTCAGCATGCACTTTCGCTACTAAAGGACAAGTAGCATCGAAAACCTGAAATTGACGCTCGTCTGCTTCATAACGAACTGCCTTAGAAACGCCGTGTGCGCTAAAAATCAAAATGGCGCCTTTAGGAACCTTATCTAGTTCGTTAATAAAAACTACACCGCGAGCCTCAAACTCCTTCACAACATAGGCGTTATGAATAATTTCATGACGGACATACACCGGAGCTCCATATTGCTTCAGCGCCTCCTCTACGATGAGGATAGCCCTCTCCACCCCCGCACAAAAGCCACGAGGTTGAGCTAAATAGATCGTCTTATATGAGCCCATAAGGTAGCGTCACTTAGCGATGATTTTTATAACCCCACTTCCATAGCAACTCACTAGGAAATGGCATGATCAGAAATAAATGCTCTAACAATCCAAGCGCTATTAGTGTTCCCAATAAAGCTGAGGAAGTCATTTCATAGGCAGATGATTCGGATGCAGCATGAGACCAAATCGGTATCAAGAAGATCACTGAAAGCAAAATGGAAAATGGCATTAAAAAATTCATCGTTCTACGTTTAAAGTAAGTGATAAGGTATTTCAAATGCTGCGGCAGGAAAGCCTCATTGAAATTTAAAACACCTAAGAAGATATTAATCTTGGTGCTTTGACGCATTCCCCATAATATGACATAGGTCCATAAGCCAGTTTGATTCACGGCATCTAAATTCATTAGGAAAATAATAATACCTAAGCCAAGCAAAGTTAGCTCATGATAATTAATGGTCTGAAATGCATACCAAGCGCGTCTCATCCCACTGAGACCAGCAGGACAATCTGAGCGTCTAGATCCGGTAATGTAGCCCAGTAAAAAGGCTAACTCTTGCCAACCCCAAATCATAATTGCGCAAGTGAATGAACAATATGCGCCAGCAAGAGTGGCTTGCTGACTAGAGATTTCTAAACCCCAGAATGCCAGCAATAAAACAACTATTGAAACTGCAAAGATTGCCTTGAAAAAACGTTTTGGCAAGCCATTGAGTTTCAAAATAAGGCCCGTGCTAAACCACCATACAAAGATGGTGAATATCAGTGGGCTTATCCAAAAGTACATTGATGCTTACCAGACCGGTGCCAAGCGAATATCAGCTGGCAGTTCATTTGGAACTACTGGCAAGAGATAGATATGCGCAAAGGTCGCTGCAGCCGATACAGCCAAGCCACCGCGCTTGATTGCTGAAAAGAGTCCGCCTTTTTGCTTCAGCTCTTCAACTTCATCAGAGATCTTTCTCAATTTTTCAAAACCCTTCCAAACCCTTGGGTCGTCCAAATTAATAGTGAACGGAAATACTTGCTTCGAAATTTCAGAGGTGATCTTCAGAACCTGACGGTCATAGTCAGTTGGAGATACGCCAAGTGCCTTATGAAACTCGGGTCTTGAATGGTCTCGAACATACATCGTTGCGTAAACAGCGATCAGGAAAAAACGGATCCATAAGCGATTTACGCCACTGAGTAGCTTTGGATTTGAACGCATTAGCAATGCAAATGCCTCACCATGGCGGAATTCATCGTTACACCATTTTTCAAACCAGAGAAAAATAGGGTGAAAACGTAATTCTGGATTCTTTTGAATAATGCGGAAGATAGCGATGTAACGCGCGTAACCAATCTTTTCGGAAAGATAGGTGGCATAAAAAATAAACTTAGGCTTAAAGAAGGTGTACTTTTTTGTTCTTGCTAAAAATCCTAAGTCAACACCAATACCAAAATCTTTCAGCCATTGGTTAATAAAACCAGCATGTCTACTTTCATCTCGAGCCATATAAGTGAACAGGCTTTTGAGATCTGGATTACTAATGGATTTCTTGATTTCCGAATACAGAACACAGCCAGAAAACTCAGAGGTAATAGAGCTAATCAAAAAGTCCAAAAACTCTTGGTATAGACCTTCTGGAAGATGGGAATAATCCTTAGACATATCTTCAGGACGCTGAAAGTGAGTCTGGTTAATATCTTGGTCAAACTCCTGCATTAAGCGATCCCACTCTGGCCTTACTGATGAGATATCAAAGCGATCCATCTCATCAAAGTCAGTTGTATAAAAGCGAGGACTTAAAATGGTATTTTCAAGAGCGCGGTCTGTGGACTCATTTAGAGGACGCCCCATAGGCATTGTTGATGCATTTGCACTCATACCTTTACTCCTTCATTCAAAATCATTTTTACCGCCTCTTTACTAGGCATCTGCCTTGGATACTTTTTAGACTTACTAAATCGCGTGGTCGAAAAACTCACTTCATAAAGCATGGTGACTTCTAGCCTTGCAGTGAGATATACCCACAGACGCGAAAAGATTCCCGCCTTGGAAACAGTCGCAGTTCGTTCATAACTCAAGACTTCACCAAAGGAGATATCAACTATCGGGTCATGGACTAAGACTTCATCTCCAGGGCCAACCTGAACTCCGCTCAAATCGACGTGAGCGTATAGAAATTCAGCCGTATTGGACATATCAACATGACAGGGAACAATTTGTTTTGACATAGTTATCTCGTGTTATTTAAAAATGCTGCAAATTCTGCTGCGTTATCTTTTCCGAATGACTCTAAGTCAATCCGATTTTTAGTTGCTAGATCGATCAAGGTAAGCCTACCGTCAGAACGGCTGACTAATTCAAATGCATCATCACTAGAGATTTGACGAATCCGACGATCACGAGCAAGAGCCCTCAAAATACCTCTTATAAACCCAGCCTGACCCTCAACTTCAGCAATCATTTGACCGTTATCTGCAGAAATCACACCAACTGAACCATTTGGAAGATCTCTAAAGTGCAAGACTCTCTTAGCTACCACTTCAACATCGGCTTGCTGCTCTACATTTCCAGGCCGATCATAGGTTGCTATAAGCAGCACTACTACCGCCAGTAATGAGGCAATGAAGAATGCAATATAGTTTTGCATCTGGGCGGTATTCATACGCAGAATCATGCTGTTTCAACCCCTGAGTATGTATTCTTAGAATCAGTTGATTTAGATTCACTCAGTTGAACGGTGCGAGCAATCACATTGTTTTGTGCTGCCCAAGCATCTACCAATATTTTGGCTACTTCAGGACAGTTTTTAATTCCCCTTAAAGCTGGCTGTGGAACTGCCCACTGACCTGGTCTTGCATGAGGCCATAAATGAAAAATCGCAATCTTCGTTTCCTTGCTTAATTTCAGATAAATATCACCTGACTGCTCTTTAGTTAATCCGCAATCCGCTAACTCAATCATCTTTAAGGGAAAATTAAAAGTCATATTGAGAACGATCCCAATACGCATCACTACGCGCTTAGTTGTAATCGTATATACCGCTGTAGAGGCAATCAGATATCCAAGCAGGCCGATTAAACCCAAACCTAATGCAGATATGGCCAGAATGCGAAGCGCAGAAAATAGAATGCTTGTGAAAGCCTCACCATCAGCAAATCCAGTAGCTACACTGTAAGCTAGAAGCAATCCAAAGTAGATACCTACCATTTTGATATGAAAGACGCGAGACAAGATCTCCCTAGTATCAGGAGATCCTTGCCACAGAATACGCTCGCCCTCAGGCAATTTTTCAGGTAGCCCCAACTCAGGCTCAAACTCATGCTCTGGACTGTGATGAATGTCCGGACTCATATCAGCGGCTCCTGGCGCTCAGGTGTGGCATACAGAGTACCCGCACCAAAGTAAGCCATGATTTTTTCTTCCTCTAATAAAGTCACCTCTTCTGGATGCTTCGTTTTGGGAACTAGCGCGAACTGACCAGACAAAATAGATTGCACTTGAATATCTTGTTTGCCAATGCGGGAAAAATTCACCGGTAGCAAGACCTTATTGCCGTTAGCATCGACTTCAAGATAACGAATCATCATTTCCATATGGTCTACCCATACATCTGTAACCTTACCGCCTTTATTGCCATCAGCACCAATCACATCTAAACCAATTGGATTGATATCAATTGTTGAAATCGCCATGTGTGGGAGATTTCGTAAAGGGCGAATCCGCGCATGTCCCTCTAGGTCATAGTCAACGTGATCGGCACGATTGGCATATGAGCCAGGACCAACACCAGCTAACAGGGGGTTTCCTACTGGAGATAAAGGTGCGCCATTCCATGGATGAATAGGCACTGCAGAAACTTTCTCTGGCTCTGGGGGTGTTTCTAGTGGAGCGTAATAAGTTTTGCCAAACTCTGTGACAAATTTTTTCACTCTTGGCATGCCCAAGATACCGTCTTCACGACGAACCTGTCCATAACGTTCAGTTTCCAATGGAAAACCTTCTCGCTTACTTTCTAATGTGAGATAAATAATTAACCCAACAAAGAAAAGTAGGAATATATAAAACACGACTTGCGCTACGTCGATATATTGTGTAATTGCACCCGTACCCATCATTCTCCCCTTCCTTAAAAACTAGCCTGGAAAATCAGCTAGACCAAACTTACCCATTTTTGAAACGCTTGATGATTTCCTTTTAGCTACCAAAGGACCCAACGCAACCAAAGTAATAAACAGCAAATAAATTTCAATGTGATAAACAAAGCTATAGCCGGTAGCTGGGCTCATTAATGCTGAACCGATTGCTCCGCTCATTGCTAATTCAGCAATGAGATCTCTAATGACGCCACCTAAGGACATGCCAATCCCTGAGCAAGTAGCTGTCACTGCGCCCCATGCTCCGATCACCATGCCACTCATGTTTTCTTGCTCCATACTCATTGCGATCGTCAAAGTACTGACTGCAAATAAGCCGCCGCTAAAGCCAATTAAGAGCGCACCTAATCTGAATAAATTAGCAGACTCCAATGGCTCGGAGAAGATGACCATCGTAAATGCAATTAGCCCAAGTAATAAACCCAGTGCAGCAATTCTGTAGGCATTGTGACCACGACTTAACCATCTTGCCGAGAGTGAAAAGGCCATTAAGGATCCCAATGCAATTAAGGCGGTTAAAAAACTAGTCGCCGAAACATTGAGTTGCAATATCTCACCGCCATAAGGCTCCAAAATAATATCTTGCATGCTAAATGCTGTTGTTCCAAGACCGAGCATGATTAAAAACCGACGTACGTTTGGTTTTTTAATGAACTCATGCCAGCTTTGAGTAAATTTAGGCTGCGGAATTGTAGGAGAAGTCGTTCTGGGCTGGCGAGCCTCTTGCTTCCATAAGGCAAATAAATTGAGGAACAAGGTAATGATGGCCACGCCCTGTATGACCCTAATTAATTGCATAGGACTAAATGGCTTCAAAAATACACTGAAGAGGATGCCGCTAAATACCATACCAACCAGCAACATGACATACATCATCGCTACAACACGTGGCCTATTTTTTTCATCAGCTAAATCGGTTGCCAAGGCCAAACCAGCCGTTTGGGTTGTTTGCATACCTGCACCGATTAGCAAAAACGCCAAAGCGCTAGCAAGGTAACTAAACCAGGTAGGCCAATGAGTATCGCCAGAAAGCAAAATAAGAGCAAAGGGCATGATGGCTAGACCGCCGAATTGCAACCATGTCCCAATCCAAATGTAAGGAACTCTTCTCCACCCCAAGATAGATCGATGAGTATCAGACTTATGACCAATCAGCGCTCTAAAGGGTGCAAAAACTAATGGCAAAGCGACCATCAAGGCAACAAGCCATGCATCCATACCCATCTCAACAATCATGACGCGATTGAGAGTACCAACCAATAAGGAGGTAGCCATACCAACGGATACCTGAAACAAAGATAGTCTTAAGAGGCGTCCCAATGGTAGATCGGGGGTGGCCACATCCGCAAAAGGCAAAAAGCGAGGATTAATTCTCGTCCATGCCTTGGCGGTCTTAAAAATACCCATCATGATCTTTTTTGTAACTCCAAAAGCTGGGATTTATAAAAGCCACTAGAAACCAATTGAGTGAATGGCGCCTCCCAATCCACAAACCATGGGGATTGATCAATCGATTTTTGTAACTTCATTTGACTAATTGGCTCAATGAATGGCGCCCGATCTCTTCTGGGAAATAAGCGACCAACCCGAATCATGAGCTCAAGCGGTATCGTGCTTGGAGCAAAAGTAAAGAGAATTTTCTGATTCACACGCGGGGCTAACTTCTCTAAAACAACCAACATATCTTTTGCGCAGTAATGAATCATAGAGTCCATGCCAATTACATAATCAAAATCGCCGTAAGCCTCATCAAGCATGTCCCCGGCATGGAACTCAATATTTTGACGATCAGATTCAGGAATTCTGCTTTTAGCTAATTCAATTAAATTAGGCGACAAATCAACTGCAGTCACAAAGGCGCCCCGATTAGCTAACTCGAGCGCCAAAGCGCCTGTTCCACAGCCAGCGTCTAAGACTCTTTTGCCACTGAGATCCTCTGGTAGGCGACTAATAATGTTGTTACGCATTTGATCGCGCCCAGCTCTGACGGTGGCACGAATGCCACTAACTGGGGCATCTGATGTCAGTTTTGCCCAGGCATCATTCGCAGTACGATCAAAATAGTCCTGCAACTTACCACGTCTATTTAGATAAGAAATCGCATCCATGATTAATCGAATCCTAGTAAATCAAAGATTTCACGGTCTTTTAGAGATTCCATAATCAATGGATCATCATCCAAAAGTAGACTTGCTGCCAAGCGGAGATACTCTTCTTTAACGGCCTCAATTTCAGGCGTAGATTCCATCTCAAAGATCGTGCATTTTTTTAAGCGGCTTTTACGAATAGCATCTAAATCTGGGAAATGTGCCATTTTCTTAAGGCCAACCCGATCATTGAATTTGTCAATCTGATCGGTATCTTGACTTCGATTAGCAATTACTCCACCAAGGCGGACGTTATAGTTTTTTGCTTTTGCGCTAATCGCCTGCACGATTCGATTCATCGCAAAGATAGAATCAAAATCATTGGCTGCCACGATCAATGCGCGGTCTGCATGCTGTAGAGGTGCTGCAAAACCACCGCACACAACGTCACCCAAAACATCAAAAATCACAATGTCTGTATCTTCTAGTAAATGATGCTCTTTTAAGAGCTTCACTGTTTGGCCTACTACATAGCCACCACAACCAGTTCCTGCTGGAGGACCACCGGCTTCAACACACATGACGCCGTTAAAACCCTCGTAGACAAAATCTTCTACACGCAACTCTTCAGAATGGAAATCGACTGACTCTAGAATATCGATTACCGTAGGGACCAACTTTTTAGTCAGCGTAAATGTGGAGTCATGCTTAGGGTCACAACCAATCTGAATAACCCGCTTACCTAAAAGAGAAAAAGCTGCAGAGAGATTGGAGGAAGTTGTGCTCTTTCCAATTCCACCTTTGCCGTATATAGCAAATACTTTGGCATTGCCAATTTTCTCGTTTGGATCAAGGTGAACTTGCAAGCTACCTTCACCATCTAACGGCTTAGTCCTAGAACTGATTGAAGCAATTGGTACGTTAACCGTTTCCATTAAATAGGTACTCCTTCGTAAACACCTTCAAGTCGATCTTCAAAGTCATTGGCAACGCGACGCAATGTTTCCAATACCGATGGCTCTGGCTTCCAATAATTTCTTTCTGACGCCTCTAATAAGCGACTAGCCACTTTCGCTGATGACGCAGGGTTAAGACTCATTAATCGTTCACGCATTTCGGGATCCAATATGAATGTTTGTGTGAGGTGCTGATAAACCCATGGCTCAACTTGACCAGTGGTAGCAGACCAACCTACTGTATTTGTTAGGTGACTCTCGAGTTGACGAACACCTTCGTAACCATGCTTGAGCATGCCCTCATACCATTTAGGATTGAGCATACGTGAGCGTGTTTCTAGGGAAACTTGCTCATTTAAGGTTCTCACTACTGCATCACCCTTGGTTTGATCACCAATGTAAACCGGCGCAGCTTTACCACCTTTAGCTCTTCGAACAGCGCGGCTCACACCACCCAAGGTGTCAAAGTAAGTATCAATTGTGGTTACACCCAACTCGATAGAGTCCAGATTTTGATAGGTCAACTCAACATCTGCCAGAATGCTGTTGAGCAAGTCGCTATGAAGTACTGGTGTTCCAGATCTTCCATAAGCAAAACTTTTACGACGGGTATAAGTTTCAGCTAATTCGTTTTCATCTCGCCATAGACCGTTATCAATCATCATATTGACATTGGCACCATAGGCGCTTTCCGCATTACCAAATACACGTAAAGCCGCAGTCTCTAAATCGCAGTTATTACTCGCTTGATATGCCAGCGTATGCTTGCGAATAAAATTTTGCTCAATAGGCTCATCAGCTGCCGCTGCTAGGTATGCAGCTTCAGCCAGAATCTTGATTTGCAAAGGCATGAGATCTCTAAAAATTCCAGAGATCGAGACCATTACATCAATGCGGGGACGACCTAACTCTTCTAGCGGAATCAGTTGGGCGCCTGCTAATCTTCCAAAGCCATCAAAGCGTGGCAAAGCACCCATTAAGGCAAAGATTTGCGCAATCGGACCACCTTCAGTTTTGAGGTTGTCGGTACCCCAAAGAACCATTGCCACTGATTCTGGCAACGGATTGCCATCAGCCTGATATCTCTCTAGTAGTTTGTTCGCTTGATACTGCCCATCCTTCATAGCAAACTTACTTGGAATACGGAATGGATCAAAGCCATGAACATTCCTGCCAGTAGGGAGTACCTGAGGATTTCTGAGAACATCGCCACCTGGGGCTGGACGAATATAGCGACCCTCTAAGGCCTTGAAAATGCCCTGCATTTCACTGTCAGACTGCAAATCACGATACATATTGAGTACCTGATTCAGCTCTTCCTTCAGGCTTGGTGTCAAAGTCAGCTTTTGATCTTTAGCAAACTGCTCCAGATTTTCGCAATGCATCAACGCATTCATAGACTCTCTAGAGAAATCTTGAATCTGTCCTTCTTGCACAGATGCATAACTCATCAACATATCTAGACTTTGTTCATCACTGATCGGACTACCCAATACATGCAATCCATAAGGAATCAGCGTGTACTCTAATTCTAGAATTTGCTCACTTAAATGCATCACTGCTTTATTCACAGCATCTGCATCCAAAGCCTTCCATGCAGGCTCTGCAGAAACGAACTCCAATGCAACTGCTTGTGCTTGCAGAGAATCAATCAACTCTTGAGTATTGGCATCCCAAGCTTGACTACTTTCTGTAGGTACAGCCTTACGCCAATGCTCAACCGCTTCTTTTAGCTCCAAAAGACCTTGATATAGGCCTGCCTGAGAAACTGGAGGGGTCAGGTAACTAATGAGTGTTGCACCCGCGCGTCTCTTAGCAATCGCTCCCTCTGAAGGATTATTTGAAGCATAAATATATAAATTAGGTAAATCATGAATCAAACGATCAGGCCAGCATGAGCCGGACATACCAGATTGTTTGCCAGGCATAAATTCCAGGGCGCCATGCGTACCAAAATGCAAGACTGCCGAAGCAGCGAAATCTTCACGCAGGTAACGATAAAACGCTGAGAATGCATGCGTAGGTGCAAATCCTTTTTCATACAGCAAGCGCATTGGATCACCTTCATATCCAAATCCTGGCTGAAGCGCTACAAATACATTACCGAACTGTTTACCTAAAACATAAATGGATGATCCATTACTCAGAAATTTTCCCGGTGCTGGGCCCCATGCCGCTTCAATCTCTTTTAACCATGGTTCACGTTTAATATGATCATCCACACTAATTTGCGCATGCACATTGGCATCAGTACTAAATTGCTTGGCATTTCCAATAAGGATCTGATCTCTAAATTCATCTAGAGAATTGGGTACATCAACGGTGTACCCTTCTGACTTCAATCCCTTCAGCGTATTAAAGACAGACTCAAAAACACTTAAGTGCGCAGCCGTTCCAACTCTTCCAGCATTTGGCGGGAAGTTAAACATCACTAATGCGACTTTACGATTGGCGCGCTCCGATTTGCGAAGTGCAATCAACTTGCTCACGCGAGACGCCAACATAGCTGTTCGCTCTACACAGGTGTGCATATCATGACGATTAATACTTGCCTCAAATACGCAAGCCTTATGGCAACCTGTGCATTGAACATCTGCTTCACCGGCGCGACCCCCAAATACCATTGGAACGATTGCGCCATCCAGTTCAGGAATTGCAATCATCAGAGTATTCTCTACTGGCAATAGGCCACGCTCAGAACTGCCCCAATCATTGAGGGTTTGAAACTCTAATGGCTGTGCTGCAAGATAGGGAACATCCAGCGAGGCCAATACTTCTTCTGCTGCTTTAGCATCGTTATAGGCAGGTCCCCCTACTAAAGAAAACCCTGTTAAGGACACCACAGCATCTACGATATTTTTTCCATCTTGGAAAAAGAATTGCTCAATTGCTGGTCTAGCATCAAGTCCAACTGCAAAGATTGGAAGTACTTGCAAGCCCTGCGCTTCCAAAGCAGCAATCGCTGAATCATAGTGCAGCGTATTGCCAGCCAAAATATACGATCTCAGTAATAACAGGCCGACTCTACCTTTTGATTTCTTATCGCTGACTAGCTTAGGCAGATCAGCTAAAGATTCACTCATGCGGCCCTGTAAGCGCGGATGATAGATGCCGTTGTCTGGATAGATGACCGGCTCAACTAATTTCTCTTTGGTTTTGAAAACCTCACGCTCACCAGCGGCATAGCGATTCACTAAATTCTTAACCATGTGGTAGAGGTTCTCTTCAGAGCCACCCAACCAATATTGCAGAGTTAGAAAATAGGCTCTGACATCCTGAGCACCGCCTGGAATAAAGCGGAGGATTTTGGGCAAGCGGCGCAACATCCTCATCTGGGCAGCGCCACCAGTCTGAGATTTTTCTTTATTACCCCTGAGTCTTTTGAGTAGGCCGATCAAGCCACTAGCAGGCTTGCCCATATCAAAACCACCCATACGGGTCAAGCTCACCACTTCTCCCGCTGACATGGCACATACCATTGCATCACAGTGCTCACGTCTTGCTTTCAGCGCTTCGATCACTGGCTTGAAGTGATCTTCCATAAAGAGCATGGTCACGATTAGGATATCGGCTGTCTCAATATCCTGAATACAATTAGCCAGAGCATTGCTGTCCACTGTCCAGCTTGATGCAGCATGAATCGTTAACTCCAAGCCAGGCATTTTCTTTTTTAGTGCATAGCGAGCTCTCTCAGTCGCACTCGCTAAATGCGTATCCATCGTCACAATCGTCACTCTCATGGAAGTACGCTTATCTGCCATAGTGAGCCTTTGCGTCATAGAGAGTTTCGATCGTTATTTGGCTGATGCCATGCTCTACTGCAAATTTTTCAGTATTACGTCGTGCTTTACCTCTAACAAAGAATGGAATCTTTCCTAATTCTTTTTCAGCAGCCGCATCCCACAAATTAACTGGATCACCACCATTAAATACTTCCGCATTCACTTGGGTAGATTTTTGATCTTCAGCTGTTTCACTCACTGATTCCGAAGTACGTTTATTTTCAACTGGGCTGCCATGACCTAGATGAGATGGTGCAGCTTTGGCGCTAAATTCAAAGTCATCGCGGAACATCATGATGAGATGCTCTTCCAAGCCCATCATGAGAGGATGAATCCAGGTGTCAAATAAGACATTGGCACCTTCAAACCCCATCTGCGGAGAATAGCGTGCAGGGAAGTCTTGCACGTGTACTGGCGCAGAAATCACTGCGCAGGGAACTCCCAATCTCTTGGCAATGTGTCGTTCCATCTGAGTTCCCAAAACTAAGTCTGGGCTTAACTCGGCAACCTTTTGCTCAACCTCGAGGTAGTCATCCGTAATCAGCGCTTCTACATCGTAAGATTTAGCAGCCTCACGTACTTCGCGCGCAAATTCGCGACTATATGTCCCTAGACCAACTACCTTAAAGCCAATTTCTTCTGCGGCCACCTTGGCTGCAGCAATTACGTGACTTGCATCACCAAAGATAAACACCCTCTTATCCGTTAGATAAGTGGAATCAACTGATTTGGCATACCAACGCGCCCGCTCTTCTTGTGACGCCAAGATAGCTTCTGGGTCAAGATGAGCTAACTGCGCTACTTCACGAATAAAAGCCTTAGTAGCTTTAGTGCCAATCGGAATAACTTTCGTAAACGGCTGACCAAATGTTTTATTCAACCAAGTACAAGTCAGTTGGCTAATCTCAGGATAGAGTGACACATTGAAATCAGCTGCTGGGATCTTGGCCAGATCAGATACAGATGCATTTAAAGGAGCTACTACTCTGACTTCAATGCCCATGGATTCCAATAAGCCCTGGATCTCCTGTACATCATCACGATTTCTAAAACCTAATGCTGTTGGCCCCAAAATATTGCAGCTAGGCTTCTGATCTTCTAGCTTGCTAGCAGCACGCTTCTCTTGATACTGCTGTGCTGAAATAGATTTATCTGCAGCTACTAAGCCACGAACAATATGATAGAAAGTTTCTGAAGCGCCCCAGTTTTCTTTTTTCTGATACGAGGGGAGCTCTAAAGGAATGACTGGAATAGGCAAACTTAATGCTTTTGCTAAGCCACCTGGATCATCTTGAATCAATTCCGCAGTACATGAGGCACCAACAATCATCGCCTTTGGCTGAAAACGCTGATATGCACTGTTTACTGAATCTTTAAATAATTGCGCTGTATCGCCGCCCAGGTCTCTAGCCTGAAATGTAGTGTAGGTCACTGGAGGACGCTTACGTGAACGTCCAATCATAGTAAATAGCAGATCTGCGTATGTATCACCTTGAGGTGCGTGCAATACATAATGCAAGTCTGTCATCGAGGTCGCAATCCGCATTGCTCCAATGTGCGGAGGGCCTTCATATGTCCATAGAGTTAATTGCATCTGTTTCCCTTACGCAGCTAATCTCATGCTTCGATTTAAAGGACGGGCAAAGAGCTCTGCTAAATCTGCAGCTTGCTCGTAGCCGTGCACGGGACTAAATACCAACTCAATTGACCACTTAGTTGTAATGCCTTCAGCTTCTAGGGGATTAGCTAGACCCAAGCCACAAACTACGATATCGGGCTTATCTGAGCGGCAACGATCTAATTGCTTCTCAACATCTTGACCTTCTACTATTCGTGAATTCTCTGGCAGCAACTCCAACTCTGCTTCAAGATGCTGTTTATGAAGATAAGGTGTTCCAATTTCCAATACTTTCATGCCGCATTCTTGAGATAGAAAACGCGCCAATGGAATTTCTAATTGAGAATCTGGGAAGAAAGAGATACTTTTGTTTTCCAACATTGGCACATAGCGCGCCAAACTCTTTTTAGCTCGCTCTATTCTGGCTTGGGTCACCTCATTAAAGCGATCAGATGAAATTCCCCACTGATTTGCCGCAGCTTTCAACCATGCTGTGGTTCCCTCAACTCCAAAAGGAAATGGCGCAGAAATTCTCTTTGCGCCCCGCTCTTCAATGAATCTTGCTGTATCAGCCAAAAATGGCTGGGCAAGTAAATATTGAGTGTTGCTATGTATTTCAATTTTCTGCTGCGAATTCCTTGGTGGGAAAAAGGAAACTCGCTCAATTCCAAGCTCAGAAAATAGTCGCTGGAATTGATCTTCAACTACGTCTGGCAAGCAACCCACAATGAGTAGGTTTTTCTCTGCTACCGGGGCTTGTTTTGGTGTCTCATTTACCAAAGAGGCTAAGCAGGCATCCTCACCTTGGGTAAAGGTTGTTTCAATGCCACTGCCAGAGTAACTTAAGATGCGACAGTGATTTACAAATTCTTTATTTAATCTTTGGGCAGCTCTTGAAAGGTCAAGTTTGATAACCTCAGAGGGGCATGAGCCTACCAAAAACAACATCTTAATATCTGGGCGACGAGCTAATAGCGCCTTCACCACACGATCTAATTCTTCATGAGCATCAGCAATACCGGCCAGATCGCGATCATCAATGATCGCCGTTGCAAAACGTGGCTCAGCAAAGATCATTACACCAGCAGCTGATTGAACCAAGTGGGCGCAGGTACGCGAACCAACTACCAAAAAGAATGCATCTTGAATCTTACGGTGAAGCCAAATAATGCCAGTGAGCCCACAAAAAACCTCTCTTTGGCCGCGCTCTTTATAGATCGGGATATTTTTTCCCGTTCTGCTAATTTCATCTTTTGGTAAGTCGACAATAGCGTTCATGCAGTCACCCCTTTACTCATCTGCAAACGGGCGATACGCAGTTTGTAAATAAATTGACCAGCGTTAATAAAATAAGAAGCGTAGGCTGCTAAAGCGAGATACATCAATCCACGTTGACTTATTTCGCCTGCCATAAGGAAGTAGAGATAGAGAGTATGTAGAAAAATAACCAACATACTAAAAACGTCTTCCCAGAAGAAGCTTTCAGCAAAGAGATACTTCCCAAAAACAACTTTTTCCCAAATACTTCCTGTCAGCATGATCAAATACAGAAAAATGGTTTTAATCACTACAGAAATCGTCGCCAACTCATAACCATTCCCAGTAACTAGATATCTCAGCACTAAAGAGAGGCTCACTAGGCATACCAAAAACTGAATTGGGGCCAAAATTCCCTGAACCAAAGTCCAAACCGTGGCATCGCGTCTTGCGCGTTGTTCTGGGCTGTAAAGTGGCTTGCTGGTGTTCATTATTTAGGGTGGTTTTGTTGGCTATGTGTAAACAAAACTTTACGCCAAAAATGCTCTACAAAAACTAGTACTTTCCCTTATATAAGGGGATAAATGTCAGTGTAAACCCTAGTATATATAAATTTATTGCTTTAAATTGATCATAAGTGTAATAATTATTTTACATTTAGTTGTCATTTATCAGGCAGATATTACCCTAGGGGCTATTTAGTGAATTCATTGGCTAAGAAAGAACTCATCAGAGAAGTAGTCAGCACTCAATTGCCGGACTTA
>JACCDO010789389.1_pt1 | contig 28838 bp, 36 predicted proteins | sample 7446101 | NCBI WGS metagenome assembly JACCDO01 (sample SAMN15323440, study PRJNA562643) | freshwater metagenome | isolation source: river surface water | place: USA:Blue River Watershed | collected 2017-08-16
CGCCATCGGTGTCACGGCTGCGGAGATACAGTCCGCAGGAAACAATGCCACGAATCAGGGTGGCGTCGGAATCATTCCACAGACGCTCATTCCTGCAAGCACTGACCTCGAGCGTTCAATGCGGAAGATGATGATTCAGTATGGTCGACAGAACTTGGTCACCGAAATGAGGCGAATCTAATGGCGACAAACTGGCCACTGCTGGTCGAAGTCGATTGTCCTGAACCACGTCCTGACAAAGGACGCGTGTGTGTCGGTGCTGACGGAACTTCATGGGACCGACAGTTCTCGACTGGATGGTTTGACAGTGTGACCATGACAGCCATGCCGGCGCCTCTACCTGTAACCGAAGGATGGTCATCTAACTACGCAGGACTATATGCGCGTGTCCCTAGGAGCGCGTACACGCTCACTACAGGCAGTGTATGGAAGCAGATGGAGGTCAATGCCGCTGGCGATTATTACCTCACTGCAACGACGCTCGGAACAGCAAACTCAGAATGGGTTCGCACCACTGCATCCTATGGTGTGAATCAAGGCTGGTACATTTCCGCCTATGTTCCGAACTGGGTCGATGCTAGTCCACTGCCTATCCTGCGCGTGCAGTGGGGATACGGCGGAGCGAATACGATTGAACTGGTGTTCCGCGCAAATGGCAGCTGCATTGTTTACAAGAACGGTATTCAAAAAGGTGTATACGACCAGTCTGATTCAAACAAAACGCCAGGAAGAGCCGTCACAAGCGCCACTGCTGTAGGGCAGCGAAACATCGCGCTGATGATGATTCCGTTCAAGCGTCGCGAGCTTCTGGTGACATCGACATTCGGAGCAAACTTCTCACACCTCTTCGAGGATGTGAACGACTCTCCTGGACAAACTATCGTGCCATCCGGAAGTTTCGCATGGCGTGTTCCATATGGTCGACCAACGGTCCAGATTGCACCAATCGCATTCGAGACCACAGGCGTGTTCTACTCAAAGCCTATCAAACTCCGGTATGCGCCTCCGACTGGAGCGACCTTCACGGGCACTGTCTGGTCTGATGTGGCTGGAACTTCGACCGGAACCATCACAGAATCGGTGACGCTGGTCGATGCTGGAAACTCACCATACACGCCAGATGGAATCATCGACACAGTGCGCCTAAAACTTACGGTGACAACTCCATCGCCATACACGAAGACGTCTGGTGTGGCGGCAGCCATGGCCACATATACGCCTGCTGCGACAGCGACAGCAGATGAACCCGTGGACATCACAGAGTACATCGATGACCTCACGCTGTCGGTCGATGAAACTTCGCGGACGACGCTTCGCATGACAGCGGGGCGTGCTGCGCTTCTAGCAGCAGGCGTTCAACAGCCACAGATCACCAGCGACCGACCGATTCGTGTGGCGATCTCGAACAGCGCAACGCCGACACCCACATACATAGACATCTTCCGTGGAACGCTCGCTCCTCCGCAGATTCAGTATGAGCAGGCTGACCTTTCGCTGAACTTTTCGAAACTCCAGTTCGAAGGACAGGACCGCTCACGCGACTTCGAGCTGTATTACTTTCAGGATGGAATCCTCTACGACGGGTACACAGGCGAGGATGCAATCGGCGACATGATGACACTGGCTGGATACCCTCCAGCCACTTATCTCGAATACAACGACGCGACAGGGACAGAGATCTCGCGAAGTCCAGACATCGCTCGTGGTTATTCGTCCTTCGTTCCACAGCGTGGCGACACCATCGCATCGATGCTCCAGAAACTTAAGACCGACTACTGCGCGAACTTCATCACGGGCTGGAGTCCGACGACTTCGGGGTACAAGTTCCAGTGGGCGAACCCGATTGACCTAAGCACGACGAGTCTCATGACTTTGTACCAAAGTGTTCCAGCAGCAGCTGCGGCTGGTGTGTCTGGAGCATTGCAGAACAAGCGCGTGGTGCGTCGTATGACCGCGCATTATGAATCTCCTGAATGTAACCAGGTAACAGTCATCGGGCAGGACCCGAGGAATGGCGACCTGCTCTATTCCTACGATGCTGATGCGGCGAGTCAGACAGCAGACACACTCCCAGCAGACCGACCGTATAACTGGCGCGGTCGACCTGTACCTTACATTCTGTCTGATCCGTCCATCACAAACTCCAGCGTGGCCTATCAGGCAACCGTCGCGCTCAAGGACCGATTGATGACTGGTCGCATTCTCATCGAGTGGGAGAGCGACTTCCTGGTGTTGTCGTCGAACAACCGACCTCTGTGGGTGCGTGATGTTGTGACTATCATGCAACCGGACGGAACAACGGTGAAGGGTGTCTATCGAATCATCGCGATTCCGACCATCGAGTTCGTGGTGGAGAATGGCGCGGTCCAGTTCCGGAAGGCTGTCTATCGTGGCGTGTACTTATCCGGTGGACCTGAATAATGGCCTACATCGATGGCACACGAAGTGCTACCGCTCAATGTGATCTATCGCTGAGCTACAACATCCTCGTCTATCCAAATGATCTGGTTCCTTTTGTAGCACTAAAACTCGGTTATGTGGATGGAAGCATCGGAGGCGCAGCCACACACACTGCTGCTTACAGTACATGGACATGGTCATGGACGAGCACACCACACGCGCCAAACTGGCAGTGGTTTATATACCTGACTATGACATCGAATGATGGTTATGGTCATTCGACAACTGTTGTCAAAACTGTCGCTAGTGGTACTGAGAGTTTCGCCACTGAGTGGGTCGATGTTGCCGCCACACTTACAGGATCATGGTCGTGTACTGTTGGCACCGACAAACTTTGGAACATTACTGAGACAGCATATTCAATCTCGACGGCTCCGACTGTGTTCCCACCATCTACATCATACGAGTGGTATGAGTTGTCAAGGTATGGAAGCACGCCATCATGTACCTTGACTATTGGTGGCACCGCGTGCACAGCAACCGGCGCATATGCATCTGGAGCTCGTCATAGGATGACCTACATCTTTGGCGCATCGCTCGCTGGTGTATGTCAGGACGAAGCAACAGCATCGGCAGCAATTACAAATTACCTGGTCAATGGCGTGGCACCTTATGCCGCATCACATAGTCATACGTTTGGCGGACAGTCAGCGACAAACTGGTCAGTCACAATGTCAGCAGCAACATATGACGTCATTACAGTTGACCTAACCAGTTATGCTCGCATAGCGGCTGTATGTGCTCTGGCTGGTCGCATCCGTGCCTGGTCTGCTTCATATCCTGACAGCCTCACTTGTCGAATCACTGGATTCGATGCTGAGACGACTGGATACAGGGACGTTACTGGTACTGGTTCAATCTCATCGTCTGACACCTTCTATCTTTATTCAGCGGTCAGCGATATCGTCAAGAATAGCACGAATGATTCAAAAACCACTGCACTTGATAGTGTGCCAGTCAGTGTGTCAGTCGCGATCACTGGCGCATCACTTACAGCTGTCGGTGAAGCATCAAGCGAGACCAGGTGCATGTTCCGAGGATTCCGCTTCAATGGCTGGTCACTCGCGTATGCCACGACACGAAGCATCGCAGGAACAGGTAACGACCGCTCGTACGCACCATACGAAGGAATGTCGGGATATCGATACCTTGACATTCAAATCAAGGCGCAAAGCGGGACCTCAGTCGCTGGAACATTCGTCATCACTGACTTTCATGGCAACACGAAGACATGGAACGTCACAGCTGCGACAACGTCTTACCAGACGGTGACCATCGACCTATGCAGTCCTGATGCATGGTCGGTCTCAGCACTTCCGCTCACCGATGGCAAAGACAATCCATACCCGCGCAAGAATACCGCCAGCACGTCCTACGCTGGCTCAGAGAGCGTCGATTCGGCATATTGGGGTGTTACGTCATGCCAGCGCCTTCGCATCGCTACAGGGGCGATTGACCTCGGCACGACGACACTAAAGCAGGACACGACAAACGGCTTCACTAACTCGCACTATGTACCGAGTGGTCTCGGTTACGAACATGAACGCATGACGCCTGCCATCGTCGCCGAAGTCGACACAACCACGTATTACTATTCACGACGCTTCTGGCAACAGAAGAACGATGGGCGCGACGAAGAGGAGAGCGACTACTGGTGGCAGAAGACTGTCGGCGGTGCGACTGGTGTCACGACATACAGTGTCACGCCGCTCTCGATCAGCGACCTCGCTGGTCAAGTCAACGGGTCCGACGACAGCATTGTTCGACATCCTGGCTGGACTGCAACGAACAGTGTGGCGTACCCGGGCAGTGGTACCTGTAGCGTGTCACAACCGCCATTGCGCGACTGTTTCCTGAATGGTGGAACTGGTATCAGCACATGGCTTTATGGCGGTGGAATCCTCGCAACGCCGAACGCAACATCTGGAACTGACTTCGCGTATGGCTTCGAGATCGGAACAGGCACCATCACGGCGCAGACTCTGTTTGACTCCATCAATGGCGACTTTATTCCTGATCTGTACGACCCGTTCGATGTCAATGGCGGGACAGACTCAGCGCTGTACCTTCCATTCGGCGCCATCCTTCGTGGACCGGCGCATGGAATTGTTTTCGATACGTCAGGAGACCCGGCGACATCCGGAACCGTGACGCTTCAGCTTTCGAGCGATTCCTCGTCCAGGGGAACAGACTCGACATACGATGCGCTCGGAAACTACCATACCGGCTAACCACACGGACTCGGCCAAGCGAATCACTCCATCGTCATCGGAGCATCGAGTGTCGGTGTCAATCCGATGTACTCCGCGAAGCGTCAGCGAGCTGTATTCCGTGAAGAAACTCTCGCGGGAAACTGTACCGCTGCGGACGTATCACCGGCACAGCAAGCGACCTATGGTGTCATCACTGCATCTGGTGGCGTGAAGCTGTACCACTCGCGAGCACATAACGGAACCAACTGGGACGAGGTCACGACACCGATCACGAACGCGGAATGTCTCAGCCTGGCGTATCAGAAGCACAGTGGTGCGATGAGTCTTATCATCATCGTGGATACGACCAGCGGTGAAGTGAAGCGGTACACAACCGACGACGAAGGGAACACAGTATCAGTGGCTACAACGATTGGGACCGGGGCACACGGAACAGTCTGTGTCTCCCCGAATGGAATGGAATATATCTTCTTCCGCACGAGCTCGTCGAACATCCAGCGCGTGAAGCGTGACCCGATGGGTAACGTCATCACATCTGCGTCGAACGTGGTAACAGGTAATGTTTCGGATGATGAGATCGCGTGCTACTGGCGCCTGGGAGTCGTGTATCTGATTTATACACACACGACGAATGGAATCACCATCGTGTCATCAAGCGACGATGCTGAGACGTTCTCCTGACCTTTTTGGTGACGTCAACAAAATGGTGAACTTGTAAGGTTTTCTTACAAGTTGATGTGACAAGGAATCCTTGTGAGTTGTCAAGGAATGCTTGACTGCTGAAAAAGGAAACGCCTCCAGGAAGGGGTCTGGAGGCGTGAGGATTAGGTTTAGAACCCGGTTGGACGTTAGGAGTATACATCATGGATGAACGCCGAATAGCACTGTTATCGACTGAACTGGCCATCGCGAATATTGGCGTTCAGGAAGTCGGAGAGAATCGTGGCAAGGCAGTCGAAGCGTATCAAGCATCCTGCAAACCGCCTGTCCCTGCTGGCTCTCCGTGGTGTGCAGCACACGTCCGCTTCCGCCACAAACAGGCAGCGACACAGCTCGGCATCACATACGACGAGACTTTTCCTCGTTCTGCATATTGTCCTGACTGGTCGAGATGGTTTAAGAATAACGGCCTGTGGTTACCAGTCCAACACATTCGCGATGGTACGACCACGAAGCGTCCACGGCGTGGAGATCTCGCGCTGTTCTACTTTCCGGCACTCGCACGCATCGCTCACATCGGCATCGTGACACGGGTCGAGGAGTGGGGAGTGTACACGGTCGAAGGAAACACCTCACCGGAACCGAGCGATGAACTTTCAGTCGAGCGTGATGGTGATGGTCTGTATGCCAAGAAACGCGACTGGAGAGAGTTCGGCAAGTTCGGCGGCTTCGGCTTCGTGAACTTCTGAGCCTGACAAACCAAAAGACCAGATGAATGAGCTACATCTGGTCTTCTGTTTGGCTAGTTGTTTGTTGTTTTGATCACCACTGTGGGAGGCAGTGGCAAAACATCTATACCTTCATCTCCAGACATGCACCACTTTTTCTGTGTGCGCTGGATTCTCCTCGATGCGATAGGAAACGATGCCATCGAGCGCAGGATGAATCATCAAGATTGCACCATCCTGGTGAAGACGCTCCAGAATCTCATGCTCGCTGGCTTTTTGAAGCCACAGGAGTCCTTCAGGCTTCTCCGGTACGCGCTCGATCTCTTTATCTACTGCTGGTTTTCGTGCCATATAAACCACCTCCACACCAGTATGGTGCTATGACAATGCTTCCATCGTTATCGGCAGATGTTCGAGCATGATGTTTTGTATTGACTGCGCGATGTCGCGATGCTCGACCTGCGTGTCTGCGCCTGTTCGCAGCTGCACGTAATGTATCCACGAACGAATCGTGCCTGACATGTACATCGTGGTCGGAGTGCAAAGCGGAAGGACCATTCGAGCAGTCTCAGCAGCGATTCCATGCTTGATGAGATCGCGATAGACGTCGGTCGCGAACTCGACGGCAGAACCGACCAAATACAGCGCATCCTGCTGTTCTTTGGTCAGTTCTTCCACCTTCGGTAATGGGAGGCTGGATTGCCGTTTTTGAGCGCCAGCGAGGCGCATCTCCGGAACCTCAATGTCCTTCTCGACTGTCGCGTACCGTTGCGAGAACTCCTGGAACGAGAATGAACGGTGTCTGAGAATCTGAGCTGCAATCGCACGCGTGGTCTTTATCTCGACACACATCGATGCCATCTCGAAGATGCTCCAGTGTCCGTGACCGACGCAGTATCGGAGCAGTCGAGTGACATCTGGATTGTCCTGGTTGATTGGATTCGAGACTCTAGCACAAAACCCGATGACCTTTTCGGCATCGGGTGTGATCCATACAAGTTTTGTCATGCGTTCGGCTCTTCCTCGCCCAGGACGAAGTGTGAGCCATTGTGGTATCCCGGAATCGGCTTCGGTGTCGGCGCTAGTTTGCGAACAGTGTTCTGAGCTAATGGTCCCGGCTTCAGTTGTGGACGTGCTTGTGGCTGTTGTCCTATCGCGCCATTGCCATCGTCATCCTCGTCAGATGCCAGGCTAAGAAGTGCGCTCAAACTGTAGCGTCGACCATACGACAGTGCGCTGCCGAATCCGTGGCTGGTCTGTTGCATCACAGGAACCTGCACGACTCCAGCGATCCACTCGCCTGAGCTGTGGATGATGCGACTCTCGACAGTGATGCTGGTCGAATGTTCGCCATCGATGGTGTCCAGCACCGACTGCACGACGAACAGGCCATGTTTCGCCATCACTGGTCGAACGACCTCCATGATGGCATCGAGCGACGTGTACTTACTGCGAAACGCTGGATTCGTCGAATCCTTCGTGATTGGCTTGATTTCCGCCTGTGCCTTCACAAGCGCCGGCGCGATTGCACCGATTGTCTCCGACATTGTCATTGTCCTAATCCTCCCAAATACAATCCTGCCCGACTCAAGGCATTCCTAAACGCCGACGTCCAGTTGATGGTGCGCCTGTCGATGATGGCTCCTGCTTGTGAATAAGACCGCCAGATGCTGACATCATTGACTATCGGTTTGATTGCCTGTGCAATCGCTGGCCATTCGTCCTGGCGCGTCTCGTATGCATGGCGAAGGCAGTCCAGCACATGTGCAAGTGCTTCGTATTTCGCAGTGCGAATCGAGCGTGCCCATGCGATCTGTTTCTCGCTCCCGGTCAGCACGACAGGCATCGGTTCCAGCATCTTACCGATGAGGTACCACTCATGTTCCATCGCTCGTTTGCTTTGACATGCACCGCAGATGTCGAGCGTCGATGCCATCATCGACATTTTGTAGCGCAGGTCAGCCTGCGAATATCCGACCATGATGAAGTCAGTGTGTCCACACTTCCACTTCAGGTCGATTCGTTCCTGATTCATTGTCCTAATCCTCTCGATGTGGTGTCCAACCACACAAACATCCTAGCACGGGTTGACATAATGTGTCAACGTGTGGAATATTGACGTCATGATTTACGGACATACACAAGTGGAAATCGCCGAGAAGCTCGGAATCCACAAATCGGCTGTCTGTCGGATGCTTTCCGGCGGTCATGCTGTACGACAGTCGACCATCAAGCGCATCGCTGATGCCATCGGTCGAACTGAGTACGAAGTCGCTCAGTGGATCCTGTGCAAACGCATGGGGCAAACACTTCCGGAATAGACAGAATAGGAATAGGTAACTCAATGGACATCAAACTTAGCTGCATCGAATGCAATCGTCAGAACGTCGTGCCTTATGGTCGTGGTCATCGCATCTGTGACATCTGTTCACAGCGTGCACTCAAGCGTGAGCGCCGCCAGCGTATACAGCGACGCATCCAGACGCTCGGAGGATTTTTCCTGGTCGTTATGTTTACGTGGATGGCGTGTGCTATGGCTCACAGCTGGAACACTCCGAACAGTGCAGACCACCGCGCACATCAGGCGATGTCAGCCCGTGACTAAGCGCATCGACACATGGAGCCAGTATCGGTCAAGTAGACTGGCAAGCGGTCAAGATCTCCTCCTTCCACAGGAGGAGTTTTTTCTAGGTCGCATGGTGCACACAGGAACCGAGCGAGACATCAAGCGTGCGACCGATGAGCTAATGAAGCACAACGTCCGACTAATATCCATCATTGCGAAGCGCTTCAAGGGTCGTGGCTGCACTCACGAAGACATGATGTCGGATGGAATGCTTGGACTACATCATGCCATTCAGCGATACGACCCGAACAAGGGATACAGATTCAGCACGTACGCCACGAACTGGATTCGGCAGGCAATCGGTCGCGGAGTCGAGAATCGTGGTCGTGAGATTCGACTGCCATCGCACGTCATCGCGAAGATTACGCACATCCGAATCTCGCGCCAGGCGTACATTCTCAAACACGGCGAATCGCCATCGATGCCGGAACTGCTCGACTGGATACAGTCACGCATCGATGAGTTTCCGAAGTATCTTCGCCATCAGCTCAAGACGCTTGATGTTCAGTATCTGTCCGACATCATCTCGATGGAACGTGTCGACATCAAGTCGCTCGATGAACCGAACATTTACGGTCAATCATTCTCCGATTACGTGGCTACAGGAACGCCTGCGCCTGGTGATGCTCTGGACCGAGATGCACTGTACGTGCAGCTGTACAAACTGATGGATCACCTAACGGACCGTGAGATGGCGTGCATCCGCCTTCGCTTCGGATTCGACGAACTGGTCGAAGGACGCTCGCTCGAGGACGTCGGTCTGCTGGTCGGTTATTCTCGCGAACGCATCAGGCAGATTCAGTCGAGAGCGCTCGACAAACTTCGTCACTTACCGGAGGCAGGAGTGCTTCTCGAGACTTTGGAAGGTATTGACCTATGACAGAATCAGAACATCAAATCGCGTACTTCAACTGGTGCCGCGTAATGGGCGGAAGACATCCACGCCTCGACACAATATTCGCCATTCCAAATGGTGGATATCGAAGCAAAGCGACGGCTGGTCGATTGAAGTCGGAAGGACTGAAATCTGGCGTCTGGGACATCTTTATTCCGGTCCAGATGGGACAGCACTGCGGAATGTGGATCGAGATGAAGGCAGGGAAAAACAAACTCACGCCAGGACAAATCGCATTCCGTGAGTCTGTTGGTGATGCATATCTCTGGGCTGTCGCTTACGGCTGGGAGGAAGCAGTCGATGCGACCTGTCGTTATCTAGGCATCAGTAGCGGAATGAGCTGACAGATGCTCATTGATTTCATCAGCCAGCTCGATACTGTGGAGTTCACAGACGAGATACCAGATTGCCTTCTGTAGGTCATCGGACTTTTCTTCGCCGAGTTTTGAACCAGCGCGGAGAAGGTATTTGAGAGCATTGCCACGCTTGAAGTCAAGACCATAGGCGTCAATGATCTCGATTGGCTGAATCGGTTGTTTGCGGTAATGTGTCGGAACCTGCTTGGACATGCAGGGATTGTAAGGGGTAAAAATGAATCGTGTATCACAGGCCGTGACTTTTTTGTCATGGCTTTTCGAGCCATATCCTGACGGATTCGTCGAGATTCGATGTCTGAATCAAGGACGAAATCAGATGCGCTTCTACGAGCTTCCAAGATCACTTGACGATTGGACTGGCATTGGCGAAGCGTGTGTGCAGTGGAGTGATGAAGGTAATGACGTGTACGTCGGCGTGCTTCCACGCTGGCGCAAAGGAGGACGGGACAATGATGTCCATACTGCTGGTGTACTTTGGTGTGACATCGATGACCTTACTGGTCTGGATCAGACTGCAACGCTTGATAAAGTTACAGTCGCGGTACGCTCTGGAAAAGGACTCCACTGCTACAGACGACTCAAAGTGGCTGGTATTGGGACTAAGCCAGCAGAACAGCGCGAGTTCGTGCAGCTGCTTGAACGATGGATGCTCTCACTCTCAAGTGCTGCAGACATCAAGTGCAAGAACCCGTCAAGAATATTACGAGTTCCTGGAACTCTAAACTGGAAAAACCGAGAACTCCCTAAACTCGTCGAACTCGCGAAGTATCCGCCAGAAGCCTCCAGAATCGTCAAAGAGACGCAAACCGCTCATCCATGGGGTGATGAGTGGTCGCGTCTACTTATCGCCGCCAAAGCAGGGGACCTTCCCAAGCGCGAGCGTGGGAACTGGAATCTCGGCAAGTATAAACACGGCGATTACCTGCTCTATTGCTTCAACCATGCCGTCATCGGGGCTGAGCAGATGCGAGTCATGGGCATGGTTGACCATGCTCGGGAGGTCAGTGTATTGTTGATGACTGCGCTGGACACGCAGGACTTTTCGGAATAGAGGATTAGATGGAAGAACTTTCACTAGACGATCTCCGGCTCATGGTTGCCGGAGACATGGCGACGCACGCTCGCGTCGTAGCTCACGGTGAGCATCACTGGGACAGACTGTTCCAACCGCATCCAGCATCAGGCGGACCATTCGGCGGACGAAACAATGCTTTGGTCACACTGCTCGGATTCCTTCGGGCAAAGCGCTTCACCATTGACCAGGCGAACGTGTTCAGCACATGGTGGTCTGACACTTACTGCGAACCAGCACTCGAGCATGAGACCATTCTCGAGACCACTGGACGCTTCTGGGTCCAATGGGCACAGGGTAATGTGCCGGACGACTTGCCAGGCGGTGAGACCATCGCTCCGTGGGAAGTGTGGGACTGGACTCGGATGGAGACCGAAGAAGCGAAACTCGGAGCGCAGTCCTGGCTGATTCCGAACATCCTGTCGACTGGCGGTCTGCATTATTTGTCGAGTCCTCCGGGCAGTGGAAAAACTTGGGTGATGTGCGATCTCATTCGTGCAGCTGTCTTCGGTGACAAATGGCTGTCCGAGTTTGACATTCCGCAGACAAAGGTTTTGTACATCGATGAAGAGATGGGCGTCCAGAAGGTCCTACAACGGCTCAGGAAACTCGGAATGCGCTCGGCTGAAGGTATGGGCTACCTTAACCGAGTCGGCATCAGATTCGACAATATGCTCGATGTCGAACGCATCGTGAAACATTGTCAGGCAAACGATATCGGGCTGGTCATGATTGACTCGCTGGTGCGCGTGCATGGTCTGGATGAGAATGACAATAGCCAGATGCGTCGTTTGTACGACTCGTTCAAGAAACTTCTGGACGTCGGCATCACCGTGCTGATTGCACACCACAACCGTAAAGGTGGCACCGATAGAACAGTCAAGCATGAAGGTATGCGAGGCGCTGCGGAGATTGTCGCAGCTGCTGACATGGCGTACAGCGTCGAGAAACAGTCGAATGGCCTGTACCGCATGTATGTCACCAAGGGGCGCCTAATCAGTGACGAGGACGCCATCGATGTCACATTCGAGATTCGCGATGAGGATGGTCTCACGAAGGTCAGGACGCTCGACGCAGGTGCGCGTTCTGAAGCCATCACACAAGAGATTCGCTCGAAGCTCATCGAACTGATCAGCGACTCTCCTGGTATTTCTCAGGCACGTCTGGCGGAGTTATGTGGAGGTCGAAAGTCGGTCGTTTCTGCCACTCTTGCGGACCTCGAAGCGAGTCGAATCGTCATGTTTGACAAGGGTCCGAGGAACGCAAAACTGTACCGTCCGACTGGTCTTTTATAGGCGTTTGACCTGTTCCCGCGACCTGTTCCCGACCTGTTCCGCCCTTAAGGATAAGAAAACGGGAACAGGTCAGGAAAATCCCCCCTTTGGAAACCCCCCTGCCAGCATGTTTAGACGCGTGCTGGCTTAGGGGTATAAGTCGAAACTGTTCCTGTGTGCCGGACGCTTACGCTGGCACACGGAACAGCATCGACTAAATGTTTGACAGATGGTTTGATGTTTGGTAATGTCAACCGTGACAGTGCTGGGAGAATACTTTTGGATTGGTAACTGGTCCAGCACTGTCATCATCAGAGTGGTCTCATGACCAAAGGAGAATAGAGTAATGGGTTTCTTTTCATCTGCATCGTTCAGCGATGGCAGCTCACAGTTTGAAGCAGCACCAGCAGGTGCTTATGTCTGCCGTTTGGCTAACCTCGAGTCGGTCGACCGTCCTTCGTACGATGACCCGAACGTCATGCTTCCGAACTTTAAGTTCACGTTCGAGACGACTGAGTATGGCGACAGCAACGGTAACGCTTACCGCTTCTTCAAGTACACCCGTCAGGGATACGGCAACGATCGCCAGGCACTCACGGTGCTTCTCGACGGTATGCTCGGACGTCGCCTGACACAGGCTGAGTTTCACCAGCTTGACGTCGACGACCTGCTCGCTAAGCAGTGGATGGTGACAGTCGATGCCAAACTCAACACCCGTGGCAACATGACGAATGCCATCGTGTCGGTCTCTCCTGTGGCTGCTAAGAAGAAGCTCACGAAGATTGCACAACCGACCATCAAGACCGACGACATCGAAGATCCATTCGGTGAAGACGCCAGCGAGTAACTTCTGCGCTTTCACACTCGCTGACGCACCAGGCACTTCTCCCGCTATGAAGTGCCTGGTGTTTTACTTCAAGGGAAGGGGTAAACATGTACAAACAAGAAGAAAAGGCAGAAGTCGTCGAGAAGGTCATCGCACTGATGGCTCAAGGACATAGCATCAGCAGGTCATCCGCATTGATCGGAATGCCACGCGCTGTCGTATCTAAGTGGCTCAATGAAGTCGGACACGGTGGTCAAGCCACACCCAAAGATGTCGTGCATACACTCCAGCAGAAGAGAGACATTGTGCACGCTGTGGCTGAATGGGTCGTACAAGGTGTTGAACGAAAAACAGCCATTGAACAATATGGCATTGACACACGACGCTTCAACAAGTGGTTATCAACTGAACCGTCACTGCGCGTCGATTACTTCATGATCTGCGGAAAAGGTGTCAACACTGGTTATTCCCGTAAAACCTTCGAGGTCATCATGGAATCGATTCGGGCTGGTGCAGCTGTGCAGCGCGATGGAGCACGCTGGAAACTGAAACTCGTCGAAGGTGCGCTAATGCGTTATGAGCTGACAGGCAATGGACAGTGGATCTCGAAGGGATTCGCGACTCTCTCAGGAACTGATGTCCTGGCGCGTGATTGGTCGGTGACAGAATGAAGTTTGCAGAAGTAATCGAGCCATTGATGTATGGCAAGCCAATCACACGGGCAACGTGGGAGCATTCGGTGTATGTCCGATATTGCGACCTATTTGAATCGTTCATCATGCACGCTGATGGTGAGTCGAAGACAATCCAGGGATTAACGATGTATCCGGAATGGATGCTCGCTGATGATTGGATGTTCGGTGAGTTTCATCCTGTGAAGGACGAGATCAAATGGACACAGACAAAATCATAACGTCCATAATGGCGAAGCCATGGGCTAACACCTACAGCCTCCTCAAGGCGATAGGCGCCTCCAGCGCTGTCATCGATGAGACATGGCGAGACTATCGGCGGAAGTACATGCGCTCTCAGCGATGGCAGGATATTCGGACCAAAGCGCTGGAGCGTTCCTGTCGAGCATGTGAGCAGTGTGGCAAGCGTCAGGAGGATGGATACAAGCTCGATGTCCATCACCTGACGTACATCAGACTAGGTGGCGAACAGATGGAAGACGTCCAGGTGTTGTGCTACTTGTGCCATGGACAGATGCACTACAGGCGCAGAGTGCGCCAGGATGCGCCAGAATAGTAGCATGGCACGTCCACCAGCTCACGATGATGAGACAATCGCACGGGTCGAAGCTGCTTTGATAGCAGGTCAGACTCCGCTGGTTGTCTCTCGTCTTTATGGTTTACCAAGATCTACGGTCTATAAGATTCGTAGTCGCATGTCGACTGATGTCACAAACGACTCCAATGTTAGTGACATGTCACAAACTGTCACAAAGTCTAAAGGACCAGCAGTCTCGCTCGACGATCTGCTGGCTTCAGTCCTCGAGGACAATCTGAAGGCGCTTCAGGTTATCGCCAGGACAACGCAAAGCGAGAGATACGTCAATGGCCAATCAGCCGCACAGATTGCAGCTCTCTATGAGAAGATTGCGACCTTCTCGGTTCAACTTCTCTCAGCAGCCTCAGAAGGTCCAGACGAGAACTAGCGCACAGACAGCTGTCTGCTATCTCGACTACCTTCGAGACACGCTCCCGAATGGCTGGTCGTACACTGCTCGGCATCTCATCGCCATCGCGTCGCACCTTGACGCAGTCGAGCGCGGTGAGATTGACCGACTGGCGATTCACATGCCACCACGTCACGGGAAGACTGAAACAGTGACGGTCCGTTATGGCGCCTATTGCATCGAGCGTGACCCGTACGCGAACGTGCTGGTCACTGCTTACAATGAGCGCATCGCGAGACGCTTCTCACGGAAGTCCAGACAGATCGTTTCGTCCAGGACTAAACTCTCGAAGGACAACACCGCACAGGACGAATGGTCAATGCCAGAAGGTGGAACCTTTATGGCGCGTGGTGTTGGCTCTCCTCCGACTGGTGTGGGCTTCAGGCGCATTATCATCGATGACCCGATTCGCAGTCGCGAGGATGCCGAATCCGCACTATTTCGGGATAAGGCGTGGGACTGGTACACGGACGACCTCTACACTCGCCTGGAACCGAAGGGCGCTCTCATTATCGTCTCGACACGCTGGCATCACGACGACATCACCAGCCGCGCGATCTCGAGTGAACCGCATCGATGGACGGTCCTGAATCTGCCGGCAATCGCGGAAGAATCTGACCAAATCGGTCGAATGCCTGGTGAAGCTCTCTGGCCTGAGCGATACGACACGAAGGAACTCGGACGCATCAAGGAGGTGATGGTCGCGAACTCCGGAGACTACGGCTGGAGTGCTCTGTATCAGCAACGACCGACACCACGCGAAGGAAGTTTCTTCCGTACGGAGCGCATCACCATCGATGCCGCCACACCAAACTGTCAGAAGATGTCACGCGCCTGGGACCTCGCAGCGACTGCCGGAAGCGGTGACTACACTGTCGGCGTGAAAATGGGTCGCGATGCTGATGGTCGTATATGGATTCTTGATGTCGTTCGCGGACAGTTCGAGACAGATCAGCGAGACAAACTGATCAAACAGACAGCTGCACTTGATGGACGTGGCGTCCGCGTGCGCCTTCCACAGGACCCGGGGCAGGCAGGTAAAAGCCAAGCGATGCACATGCTCAGACTCCTCCACGGAAGCGCGGTGAACATCCTGCCTGTCACGGGTGCGAAGGATGTACGCGCTGAGCCATTCGCCTCACAGGTGGCTGGTGGAAACGTGTACATGGTCGCTGCCGACTGGAACCGTACACTGTTGGATGAGCTTCGAGTGTTTCCACTCGGCAAGAATGACGACATCGTCGACGCGCTCACCGATGCATACGACGAGCTGGTCGGTCGTGGCGGTGGCTGGGGTGCAGTTTAGGACATGATAGGAACACAATAAGACCATGGGACTTTTTGACCGATTCCGCAGCAAAGCGACTGCGGCACCATCCTCACTCCTGCCTCCGCCGCTCATTCAGCGCCAGACGTCCTACTTCACTGGCACTGGAAACGGAGACTTCTGGTCCCTGCTGACACGTAACCTTCCAGGCTCGAGTTTCAACTGGCGGAACCAGGCTGGCGACTTGATGCTGAACTCCATCGTCGCGATTGGCATGGACTGGTACATCCGTAACTGGAGTCAAGGTGTTCCGAAGGTCCGCAGACCAATGCCAGATGGACAGGTCGAGACAGTCACAGACCATCCTATACTTCAACTGTTGTCACAACCGACACCGAATGTTCCACCATCGCTCGTCTGGTCGTGGATTCTGCCCGACTATCAACTCCTCGGAAATGCCTACTTCCGGAAGGTGCGTGTGTCTGGTCGTGTCGTTGGTTTGCAATACCTTGCCGCCGACATGATGCGTCCTGTTGGGAACAAAGTGAATCCACTCATCAAGTATCAGTACACGGTGGATGGAACTTCGTACGACATCGCGCTCGAGGACCTTATCCACATTCGATACGGTCGAGATCCGCAGGACTCACGATTCGGGCGCTCTCCAATCACGTCCGTGCTTCGTGAGATCGCGACAGACAACGTCGCTGCATCAGCTGCATTCGGCATGGTGCGAAACGGCGGAATGCCTTCCATCATGGTCGGTCCAGATTACAAGGGTGGCGTCGAAGACCTAAGCGAAGACGATGCACGCCAGACGAAGCGGAAACTCCAGCAGGACTTTACCGGAGACAATGCCGGCAGTGTCCTGGTAATGACTGGTCCATTCAAGGTCGAGCAAGTTTCGCACAAACCGAGTGAGATGGCGTTCGATGAGATTCGGCGGAAACCAGAAGAGCGCGTGTGTGCCGCTCTCGGTTTGAATCCGCTCGTTCTACAGCTCGGCAGCGGTCTCGAGCGTGCGACCTATTCTAATCTCGAGCAGGCTACACGTTCGGCATGGACCGACGGAATGATTCCGCTTATGCGTCAGATGGCGGAAGCGCTTACCATCGCGCTCCTGCCAGACTACGAAGAAACGCAACCAGGCGATTATCTCGAGTTTGATGTGTCCAATGTGCCATCACTCCAGGCTGATCTGAACGAGGACGCTGAGCGTGCTGAACGACTGTATAAGTCTGGCATCGTGGACCTCGCCACAGCGAAGCGTGTCGCTGGCATAACGCCTTCGGACGATGACGAAGGTTATTACCATCCGACAGCCGTTCCAGTGCAGATGGGTGGACAAGAACTGCTGGTGCCTGACCCGGCGCCTGTATCGACGGCACGAACAGCTGATGAGACAGCGAAACTTGTCGGTGCTGCCGGCGCTTTGATTCGTGCTGGCTTCGAGCCAGAAGCGGCACTACAGGCTGTTGGTCTGAACTCTATCCAACACCTCGGTCTGCTGCCTGTAACCGTGCGCCAGGAAGAGACCAAAGCATTTGACGATGAATCCGAATCCGGGCTGAAGTTTTTCCCAAACAAGGGAATGAAGGATGAAGCACGTCAAGCCATTGAATGGCGAGATGCTGGTCACGATGGCGGAACTGCTGTTGCATGGGCGAGAGCGAATCAGATTCTGAACGGCGAGAAGTTGTCCGAGTCGACTGTCCTTCGCATGTATTCCTTTTTCCGACGTCACGAAGTAGATAAGGAAGCGGAAGGATTCCGACCAGGCGAGGAAGGGTATCCGAGCGCCGGGCGTGTCGCATGGGCGGCATGGGGTGGCGATGCTGGATATCGCTGGGCTACAGCTGCACGCAAAGAGATTCTGAAGCGCATGGCGCCGAAGGAGAACGGGAAGTCATATCACCCGTACTATGGTTACGAGCTGACAGAAGCCGATGCCTGATATCTATCAAGTCAATGAGCGGTACCGGAACCGGCTTCGTGCTCGCGAAGATTCCGCGCTCACTGAGATGCGAAGGGCGTACAGCGTCCTGCAAGCAGACAACCTCCAGCGCCTCGAGGACTTGACACAGGCCATCGAGGAAGCACAGGCAGCAGGCGAAGATGTCACGGCACTCAACGACTACCAGGTGCGCCTTCAGGCACTGAACGAGCAGATGGCGAGGCAGGTCTCCGAGTTTGCACCGCGAGCGACCGACATCGCCAGCAACGGACAGCGAAACGCGATTCAGCTGTCTCTCGACATGCAGGAGGACCTCGTCCGCGCTGTCGCTGGTATCCCTGATTCGGTGAGCATGACCATCGATCTCAACTGGAACCGACTACCCGTCGAAGCCATCACGAACGTGGTCGGATTCGCCGCTGATGGTTCACCGCTGGCGTCACTCTATGAAGCCATCGGACCATTTGCACGCGACCATGTCACGATAGGCGTGGCGCAAGGAATGAATCCTCTACAGGTCGCTCGTCGCATGGCGCGGACGTATGAAACGCTGGCACCATCACGAGCTGCGACCATCGCACGAACCGAGATGATTCGAGCCAATCGCGAAGCACAGCGACAGACATTCGAAGCGAATCTGTCCATCGTTCGTGGCTGGTCTCGCGTGTCTGCTGGTGACGTTAACGTGTGTCCCGTATGCTGGGCGCTACATGGCGAACCGAATCCTGTTGCAACAATTGTTCCATCGCATCCAAACTGTAGGTGTACGATAGTCCCAATCACTCCGACATATGCCGAACTCGCTGGGCTTGACCCGGACGCATTCGACGAAGTGCCGGAACTGCCGACACGCGATGAGCAGTTTATGATGCTGACAGAAGAACAGCGTCGACAGGTGCTCGGACCTGCGCGGTATAGGATGTGGGAAACGGGAACATCATTGTCGGACTTCGGTAAGGTCATTCCAAACGACTTATGGGGTCCACAGGCTGTGGTTGTTCCACTGAGGGATTTATAAATGCAGACACTGGTGAACTTCGGGAGTGCGATCAAAGCGGACGATTCCGGTCGTGTGCGTGGTTACTTGGTACGCTTCGGCGGTCAGGACCTCGAGGGCGATTTCTTCACTCCACAGACCGACTTCGGTCGACCGATGAAGTCAGGCGATCGTGTTCCGATGAACTTGTACTACCATCACGGACAGGACCGCACAATCGGCAAGTCGCGCATCGGTACCGGCTACATCACCATGGACGACAAGGGTCTCTGGTACGAAGCTCAGATTGAAATGGCTGACGAATATCAGAAGATGATTGCCGACCTCGCGAAGTCTGGCAAACTTGGATATTCCTCCGGCGCCACAGGTCACATGGTCGAGCGCAAGAAGTCTGCTGATGGACGCTACGAAATCACACGCTGGCCAATCGGTGAGGCATCGCTCACACCGACGCCAGCGGAACCGATGAACATGGTCAAAAGCTTGAAAGACATGTATGGCGAGATGGAGGGAGAAGGTATGGAAGAGGAAGAGATGATTATCCCTGTCGCGCCAGGAGAAGAAATGTCGACATTCGTGGAATCGGTCTATGGTGATCTCGACAAGGAGATGGTCCATGAAGGACTTGAAGCGCTCTACGAGCGTCTGTGTGCAGGTGTTACAGCTGCATATGACAGTGGACTCGGCAGCGGACATGTGGATGCAATCATCGACGCATTCGCCAGCCGTGCGAAGGAACTGAACAGCAAAGTTAAGGACCCGGCAGCGGAAGCACAAAGCCTTAAGGCTATGCTCGAGCGTCCTACGTCCATCCGTGAAGTGGAGCGACGTCTGCGGGATGCAGTGCGTCTCTCACGTAGCGAGTCGACAAGATTCGCCAAAGCCATCTGGGCTGAGCTTGGGGAGCAAGCGGTCGAGACGGAACAAACCATCGTCGAATACTCGAGCGACATCGAGGATGCAAAGTCTGCACTCCTCCGTGAGCTCATGATCTTGGAGTTATCTCAATGACAATCGAACAACTCGAAGCACAGCGCCAGTCTACTATCGCTGCTGCGAAGGAAGTCCTCCTCAACGGTGGCGAAATGGCCGAAGCCAATCGCCTCCATGCAAATGCAAAAAGCTTGTCTGAGCGTATCGATATGCTCAAGGAGTTTGGCAACGTTCCTGCGCCAGTCGCATCCGAAGCGCCAAAGTCCGAGCCATGGAAGTCCGGCGGTGTAACCCGTAATCCATTCCCTGGCACTCGCGAAGAGGCAAACTGGAAGGCGTACGCATTCGGACAGTGGGTCCGTGGCGAAGTCCTCGGAAACGCTAAGGCTGCACGATGGTGCGCTGAGAATGGCGTCAAGGCACAGACCGAAGGCGACAACGGACAGGGTGGATTCACCGTTCCTGAAATCGTTTCGTCCAGCCTGATCTGGCTCCGCAACGAGTACGGTGTAGCACGCCGCTACAGCCGCATCTATCCGATGACATCCGATGTCCTCAATGTCCCGAATGCATCGACTTCGACCACGACTTATTATCCTGGTGAAGCCACTGCAATCACTGCATCCGACATCGCTTTCACGCAGGTCGCACTCGCAGCCAAGAAACTCGCCATCCTGACCATCGTGTCCAAGGAACTGAACGAGGATACCGTCATCGACTTCGGTGCTACTTTGGCACAGGACTTCGCATACGGTCTCGCACTCGCTGAAGATGCAGCTGCATTCCAGGGCGACGGCACATCCACGTATGGCTCCATCACTGGAATCATGCCTCGCATCAAGGCTCTCTCCGGAACCTTCTCGAGCATCGCTTCCATGGTTGTTGGACCATCCGGATCACAGACCAACCTCTCGAGCTTCACGCTCGCGAACTTCCAGTCCATGGTCGGCAAACTCCAGCCATACGCCACGAACCCACGCTGGTACATGCACAAGAACGTGTTCTACAACGCTGTCGCAGATAAGCTGATTGCACTCTCTGGAAACAGCATCATGGACATCCAGAATGCATATGGTCCTGAACCAACACTGTTCGGTATTCCGATCAGCTTCGTTCAGAACATGCCATCCGCAACCGGCGTATCCAAGACGCTCGCAGTCCTCGGAGACCTCTCCAAGGGTGTCGCGTTCGGTGATCGTCGTGGAGTCACGGTCGAAGTTTCCGACCAGGTCAAGTTCGTCGAGGATGCTCTCACGTTCAAGGCAACCGAGCGCTATGCGTTCAACTGCTTCGACGTCGGAAACGTCACCGCAACCGTGGCCGATCAGGTCCCTGGTTCCATCATCGTTCTCCAGGCTGCCGCTTCGTAGGCTGTCTGACTTCGCAGTCAAGGGGAGCGGGATACCATTCCCGTTCCCTTTTTGTTTTACTAGGAATCGCTCATGCCATACACACGGACACAAGCACTTGAACGCCTCGCATGGATGGTCGCCAGTGACCAGTATCCACAGCTGGATTCCACTGCGCTCCAGCAGCTCGTCGACGACCACGCACGCTGGTCTGTCTGGACTGCTTCTACAGCCTATGTCGTTGGCGACATCGTGATTCCGACCGTCGCGAATGGCAGACTGTACCAGTGCGTTATCGCAGGGACATCGAGCGCCACCGAACCACAGTTCCCACAGTGGACGCAGACGCTGAACTACACCGTGAACGACGGTGCCGGCGACCTTCTGTGGCAGGACATCGGTCCAGCCAATAATGAACGATATGACATCCGCGCAGCTGCGCGACAGGGATGGATTCGCAAAGCATCGAGCATCACACATCTCATCGATGTGAAGGATGGACAGGTCGACGCGAAGATGTCCGCACTCCGCGAGCATTGTCTCGATCAGGCTAAGCGATACAGCCCGATGGTGTTCGTATGATTCCAGCACCATACGTCACCGCGCTCAAAGTGGCGCTCGCGAACTACGCCTACAGCGACCGTGTGCAGATCTGGCGAAACGTGAACCAGTCTGACGGTATCGGAGGCATCAGCCAACACTGGATACAGGTGGCTGAGATTCGCGCCACAATCGCCAACACAGGCGATTCTGAAGGCATTGTCGGCGGCATGATTGAACAGGCTGGCACATGGACGCTGACCTGTTCACCTGAAGTCGAAGTGAAGGCCGATGACCGAATCTACACATCAGGGAATCCGCAGAACCTCGCGCCATACTACGAAGTGATCGGAAGCGATTGGGGACATTCGAACGAAGTCAGTCAAACAATCGCGCTCCGCTCGAGGTCAAACGGTTAACCGACTGCGTGATGCGAGATATCCGACTGTGCCACCATATTAGAGTGAAGATGTACAGTGGAGTGATGGTATGACATTAGAGGTCGTTGTAGCGCTGATCGGACAACTTGTCCTGGTATTGGGGGCCGTCATTGGAACCTATACCAAACTGCAGGTAAGCATCAACGTGCTGACAGTGAAGCTCGAGAACGTGAATGCCACATTGTCCGGACAGGCACAGGAAGTGCGACGCATCGAGGAGCGCCTCGGTAAACTCGAGAGTCGTGTCGCTATGATCGAGGGGAGTTTGCAAAGATGAATTCAATATCAATCGGTCGGCTGGTCGTGGTTGTCCTGATCGCCTTCGTTGCGAGCTTCTCGACTGTATTCGGTGACGGCATCCGTACCGCTGAAGCCAAGGATGTCACCGAGCTGGGCGCAGTGATGGCACTGTACGGAAGCAAGGCGGTAGCGGCTGGGGTCTCCGCTGCGGTGAGTTCTGTGCTGGCGTTCCTCACGATGCCATTCTCAGGGACGCAGATGAATGCGCTGAAGGTGGGTAAATGAACCTTCAAAACTTCAGGATTGAAAAAGAACCTGCACCTTCTACAGACTGGAAGGTTTACGGTGACATCACAGACGATGCTGGTAATATCCTCGGAACATTTGGTCAAGATGGTACGAGCGTTAATATTTGGTGGGTTACACAGGACGAATCCTTTCAATCAAACATTGTCAACCAGTTTGCGCTGATTATGGCGCAACAGATTATTTCTGGAGATGCTGAATAATGGCAATCTGGTACGTTAGATTGGGCGGTACTGGTAACGGTACTGGACCAGCTATTGGGCAGGCGTGGGGTACATTTCAGGCTCCATTTACTTCGGGAAGTGGAGTCACTGGCGGTGATACGGTTTACATCGCACCCGGTCATTACAACGAAAAAATAACGGTTACAATCACAAATCCTACAAGCACTGTAAATATCATCGGTGACGTAACAGCATCACAATTTAGTGGTGTAAATGCTGGATTGATAAGGCTTTCAACTTTTGCTTCCACCGGCACATTAGCATCATCATTAACTGCACCTGTTTTATCCGCAACAACAAAAGACTTTTTGAGTTTCAGTAACATCATTTTTGAAGGCAACCCGACTAGTGGAACCGGCAGTAACCTTGTCCGCTTCATAACTTCAAAAAACATGTCATTTACAAAATGTGTTTTTACCAACGAAGTCTTTGCAACTGCGACCACTGAACCGGCGTTGTTGTATGTAACTCAACCAGCATCTGGGGCATTAGCAATAACAATTTCAAAATGCGTGTTTATGTCAACCGGTAGAAATGGATTGGACATATCTGGAAACAATGTTGCTGACACATCATCAATTACTGACACCTTGTTTCAAGGTTCAACCACAGAGGGATTGACACTTAGAACATTGCAAGTAAAAGTGCAAAACTGTACGTTTATGCATAACACCGGGCAAGCCATTCGAATTGCATCTGGTAGTTCAAGTTTTCCATCCACAATTACAAACTGTTTGTTTTACTCAAACGGAACGGCGATTGCATCGTTGGCTACAAACTTACAGACTGAAAACTTCAATCGTTTCATAGGTAATCAGGCAAACCGATCAAGTGTAGACACCGGTGGAAATTCATCAGCAGTTGGAGCGACACGTCTAGATTATGGCTACAGTCGAATAGTCGGACTAAATCCAATAGACTTTTATGGGCCACAACAAAATAGTCCTAATCAAGCATTCGGAACCACAAGTGGAGCTGAGGCAACAGATGTAATGTCTATCGCTTGGACAGGTGTAACACCCGATTCTGGTTATCAAACATTTTCCAATGCAGTAGGTGGCTATTTCCCAACCGAGCGTAACGCTAGCACCATCACAATCGCTCCAGGTTCTACATCACAAAGCATCGAACTGTATCTTGGCGTAACGGGTCTAACAGCTTCCACAAGCGGTCTATCAGCCCGCTACAACCGGACACGCACTGCAAGCGTATCTATCCCTCTAGTAGCCCGTACAATCGCTCAGGCGTGGACTTCTGGCGGCTTTGCCGAGGTAGACGCAACCAATATGCCGGGCGTGTACAGACTCGACCTTCCTGATGCGGCACTGGCTGCTGGTGCTGATGATGTGACTATCGTGGTGCGTGGTGCAAGCGGTACTAACGGTGCGGTGATGACTGTCAAGCTGTCATCTGGTGGCTTGACATCTGCACAGACGGCATCGGCTGTCTGGGGTGCATTGACGAACGACCACACGACTCACGGGACATTCGGATGGAACGTCCTTCGTGCAGATCAGGACTCAAAGGAAGGTCTGGTCACATTGCATCAGTCTGGTGGAGTCAGCCGAGTGGATGCTGATGTTCATGCGATTGCAAACGACACGGATGCCGCCACCGAACTCAAGGGCGCTCTCCTTCACAACGGCACGGACTACATCTCCGCAGATCTGTTGACGCCCGTGTCAGCTGCGACCAGCGTACACATCGGACCTTATCAACTCCTGGCTGATGGTCTCGGTGCAGATCAGCCACTCGATGTCAATGTCGGCACAGCCACGAGCATCGATGTTCAGGTCACGGATGCAAATGGCACAGGAATCGATATCACTGGTGCGACAGTCACGGCGAAGGTCTACAGCTCAGCGGGGACACTAGTCGCGACATACAGCGGAACTGCCACGTATGCGGACAATGGACGCCTGTCATTCGGTCTCACGACTACGGTGACGAACACGTCTGGCACGTACACTGTAACTGTGACCAGAACAACCGGCGCAACAGACACGCAGGTGTTCGGTCCTCTAAAACTCTATGTGAGGCCAGTATGAGTGTGAACATCATCAACATCACGGAAGACCCGGAACAGGTTGTGCAGCTCGCAGCCTGGACTGGTGACTGGCACACGTACGTGTTGCGTCTGGTGGATTCAAACGGCTCACCGATTGACATCACGACAGGCACTCTCGGAGCAACTTTCACGAACGCCGCCACAGGCATTGCATATTCGTTCGGTGGAGGAAGTGTCACACTCACGAAGTCAATGGCCACACAGGGCATTGTGACGGTTCTGAACCCGGCTGCATATCCAACAGCAGCTGTGATTCGCTTGACATTGTCGCTCACTGTGTCGACCACGGTGCGACGCTTCGGTCCACTGCTCATCGAGGTCCTCGCTCCGTGACAGTCAAGGTCGACCTGTCTGGCTTCGACGATGCTGAGCATCGTTTTCGTGTGCTGTCTATCTGGCTTCAGGAGACGGCGGCGAAGGCTATGCGTCTGATGATTGCATCGATGACTGGTCAGAAGTCTGGTCGGGTTTACAAGATCGGGAAGAACAGGACGCATCAGGCATCCGCGCCAGGACAAGCACCAGCTGTACTCACAGGCGCTTTGCGTTCGTCCATCACTGTAGGTCGCGTCAATGACTACGAGTACGTCGTGAGTATCGCCGCGCCATACGGGAAGATTCTCGAGTTCGTGAAGAACAGACCATTCGCGATTCCTGCATCCGACAAGGCATGGGCGGCATTCACGAGCGTTGTGAGGAGATACTTCAATGGTTGAGAGTCTAGTCGTGGATGAATGGATCTATGACACGCTCAGCGGTGATTCGACGCTTCAGGGTCTCCTGGCTGTCGACAATCGCGCTCCAAACTATCAGCAGGGAATCTATCTGTATCTCGCTCCTGAGAAGGACCCGGTATCCCTGCGACAGCCACAGGTGCCATACATCGTGGTGCGTCACACCGATGCAGGTCAGACAGACGAAAAGTCCATGTGTGGCGGTCGCATCGTGACCACGTCAAGCCATCAAGTGTGGTGTTGGGACACACAGTCCGGCGCTGTCTCGATGGCACGCATCAAAGCGATTGTGGACCGTATCGACACGCTTCTAAACAAGCAGACAGTCGATTCCACCACACCTCCATTTTTCTTGAATCGGTCGAGCGTAAGCTCATCGGTAGACGTGAGCCAGGATGGTCGCGTCGACAATGGCATTGTTCAGCTATACATCGCCACAATAACTCCATAGAGGTAACTATCAATGGCTCGTCCACTTCTCGCAAAAGACGTCACACTTACGATCACTTTCACCGCAGCTGCACTCACGGGTGACACAACTGCACTTCCTTCGACCGCTGCCACCAGCATCGTCTGTCTGGCGAAGTCGTTCAGTTCCACTATCAGTCAGAATATGGTGAATGCGACGGCACTTTGTGCAGTCTACGAGGCATCCCTTCCAACGACACAGACCGGAACGGTCAATCTCGAACTGTACATCGACAACACCACTGGACCACTCTTCCAGACCAAAGTCGGATTCGGTTGTGAGATTGATGTAGACTTAGATGGTGCTGCATCGGTTGCCGGAAACGTATTGAAGTTCTTCGGCATGGTAACTGAGGCAGGACTAAGTCTAACGCCAGAGGAGACACAGACCGAGACCGCGACCATCAAACTCGGTGTGAGCGGAATCACTGGTCTGTCAGGATCATAATGAGTTCAATCTTCGACGCCATTCCTAAAACTGAAGGTCGACCGAATCACGTAGTCGACATCGAGCGTTTCATCGGTGCACCAGGCAGTTTCACATTCCGTGAACCGAAGGCAGCCGACCTGTTTCCTCGACCTGAAGTCCAGAAGGCGCTGAAGATCGGATTTCCTGAGTTTCCGGACCAGATGCTCCAGATTCTGATGATCATGGCACGCTGTTATGTCATTCAGCCTGGAGACGGTGAAATCAATCCCTCGCGTCGGTTTGCACAGCTCGCTCGAGACCGCTCGGACATTTACCTCTACGTGGTCGGAGAGTTTGCTAAAGCATTCCCGATTGACATCGAAGCAGCGGTGGACGAAGTCCCAAACGACTAGGCGGGGTGGCGCAGAAGATACTCTACTGTTCAGTGAGGCATCTGAAGCGCCATCCCAGCGAGACCGACTTGAGCCTGGATCAGTTTGCCGAAGTCGCATGGGCTGGCGAAGTCTGGGAGAATCAAATCGTTGAGATCGTCAAGGCCGTGATGTCGGTGCTGGCGAAGAGGACTATCTAATGGCGCTCGGCATCTTCGACATCGTATTCAAAGTTTCAGGCGCTGGTGATGCTGTCCAGGGACTAAGAAACATCAAGTCTGAGGCTAAGTCTACAGCTGATGCTTTGGATAACACAAAGGCATCTGCCATAAGTTATGGCGATGTATTGTCCAAGATTGGCAAGATTGGCGCTTCACTTGGTGCACTGAGTGGCATTGTCGCATTTGGAAAATCTGCGCTCCAGGCAGCAGGAGACGCGCAGGAGTTAAACACCAGACTTGAAGGCGTGACAGGTTCCGCTGAACAAGCCGCCGCAATTATGAAAAAGGTTCGTGAAGTTGCTGGTCCATCGCCATTCACCACAAAGCAACTCGCGAACGCGGCAGTCGGTTTGCAAGCGATGGGCTTGAATGCTCAAAAAGCACTCCCAAAACTTGCGGATCTCGGCGCGGCATTCGGTGCTGACGAGGAACACCTCAAGTCGCTCGTCAACATGATGGGCAAACTAAACCAGGGAATCATGCCGGACTCCGAAACGCTCTCGATGTTTGGACTATCCAAAAAGGATTTTGCTGGCGAGGGTATCACGTTCGACAAAAACGGCACATTGCTTTCAAGTGCAACTCAAACGCTTGACGCCTTATTCCGCATCATCGATAAGAAGTACGGCGGCATGACCGAACGCATGGCGAAGAATACAAATTCGCAAATGGCAAGCATCGTCGACTCATCTACACTGATGATGGAAAAGGTAGGTGCTATTTTTGGAGCTGGCTTAAATATAATAACGCCAGCCATCACCGAAGGATTGAACAATGTAACGAAGTTTTTCGATTCCGTAAGCACTAACGGAAGCACAGCACAAACCATCCTCAAAGGCATCGCCGCATCGCTTGCTGCCATCACCGCAGTTTATATTGTCAACGGGATTATCACGCTGACTAAGGTGATGAAGGGACTTGCTAACTCGCTAAAGGCGATTGCTGCTGGTGAGGCATTGATTCAAGCACTTGCTGGTCCAGCTGGTATTGCGAAGGTTATCGCCGGTGTTGCGGCTGCTGGTTTAGCGATATATGGGATGGATGCCATTTTTAACGAGATGGAAAAAAGAGGTGCAGCAATTGGAGAGAAGCCTCAGGCTTTACAACCTCCAACTACAACGGACCTCGGCAAAGCAGCAGGAGCAGCTGCTGATGTTGCTAAATCCACCGAAGGCAAAGGTGGCGGTGGCTTGATTGGAACGATGGTCGCCATCGCTGAATACGCCGCTAGAATGCAGGCGGCATTCGTGGATATGGCGAAGTCAATGGAAGGTCACCTATACGAGATCGCGAAGAATACAGGCTCGACCAGGGACCTGCTCGACCTTCGAAAACAAACATTCGGAGGTGGACGTCTGGGCGCCATCGGTGTCACGGCTGCGGAGATACAGTCCGCAGGAAACAATGCCACGAATCAGGGTGGCGTCGGAATCATTCCACAGACGCTCATTCCTGCAAGCACTGACCTCGAGCGTTCAATGCGGAAG